>OBZV01000364.1_pt1 | contig 36117 bp, 30 predicted proteins | sample 1501581 | NCBI WGS metagenome assembly OBZV01 (sample SAMEA2580257, study PRJEB22360) | human gut metagenome | biome: human gut; feature: human-associated habitat; material: faeces | place: Denmark | collected 2008/2010
GAGCCAGCCATGAAGCAGCCAGAGAAGGACGCCTCCCAGCGGTCCGGCCAGGACGGGAAGCCAGGCCGCTCCGCCGCTGCTACCCAGCCCCGCGAAAGAGGGAAAGGCTATCACCACACCGATTATTGCGGTCTCAAGCATCAAAACCAGCAGGGGCAACCGGCGATCACGTGCCTCAAAAATCAAGTAGATGGCCACGGAGACGAGGAACATGCCGATTGCGCCCATGCTGAAGGCCAGCAGGAAACCTAGCGCATTGACCTCCAACAGCAGGGCGCAGCCCAGAAGTCCGCGCCGGCTTTTGGCCGTCAGGACCAGATAGAGGCCCAGGAATACACCGAAGGCCAAAATCCCGGCCAGCACATTGGGGTTTCCAAATATACCAGTAATGCGGATGCCTGCCTCGTAGCCGGTGCTCATGGAGCCATAGCTACAGCCCAGCGCGTCCAGAATACGGATATAGACACCGCTCAACAGCTTGAGGGAGGCCGCATCAATACTGATCAGGGAGAAGGCGGCAGTGAGGGTGGCTAGGACCGCGGCGACTTGACGGCCACAGCCCTGCTTTACCCGAAACAAAAGAATGGCGAAGATGCAGAAGGAGGCCAAGATCTTGCCGAACTCGGGGGCCGCAAAGCTTCCAAATCTGCTGTACAGACCAGCGGCGGCGTTCAGCAGTAGGTAGGCGCACACCACCAGCGCGGGGATGGAGAGCCGTTGGGCAATATTGGCGATGGGAGTTTTCCCCACAGAGTAGACTACGAGAGCTATCGCAGCCACAATTGCCAGCACACGGTCATCCCCTCCCCCCTGGAAGGCCAGGAAAAGGAAGATCAGAACGGCTGGGATGAGGCACCACAACAGGGCCTTGCGGTCAAGCGCGGGAGATGGGGCTTGAGCCGACTGGCGCACTGGGATGGTCGGCTGCGGAGCGGCAGCCTCCGAAATCGGCCGCTGCTCCGCACCGCCCTGGCGGCCAACGGCTGCCTGCTCTTTTCTGCGGGCGGCTCTGCTTTGCTTCTTACTCATGTCGTTCCACCTTTACGTCAATCTTTCGCTGTTGATCAGTGCTTTGAACAGGGTCATAAACAAAATTCGGATATCGAATCCCAGTGTCCAATGCTCAATATAGAAAATATCGTGCTCGACACGCGCCTTAATTGAGGTGTCCCCGCGCAGCCCATTGACCTGTGCCCAGCCAGTGATGCCAGGGCGCACCTGGTGCTTCACCATGTAAAGGGGGATCTCATCCTTGAACTGCTCCACATAGTAGGGTACCTCCGGGCGCGGCCCCACGAGACTCATGTCGCCCTTAAGTACATTGAAAAACTGCGGAAGCTCGTCGATGGAGCACTTTCGGATAAAGGCACCAAATTTGGTTTTGCGGTCATCCCGGTCGCGGCTCCAGCCGGTCTCTTGCCGGTCATTGACCCTCATGGAGCGGAATTTATACATTCGGAAGGGCTTCTTATTCCGACCGATCCGCTCCTGAGCGAAGATCACCGGTCCGGGCGAGGAGAGCTTGACTCCGACCGCGGCGATGAGCATCAGTGGGGAGGAGAGGATGATCAGTACCAGCGAACCCGCAATATCCATAAGACGCTTCAAAAACGCGTTCACCCAGTTGTCCAGCGGAATGCGGCGGATATTCATCAGAGGAATTCCGTCCAGATCGTCAAACTGTGGATTGGAGGGCATATATTCCGCATAGAAGGGAATTATGGAGAGCTTTACACCGGCCTTCTCACAGGCCTCGATGAGGACGGGGGTATAGCGGAAGTCCTCAGCCGACAGCGCACCCACCACCTCGTCCGGCTGGCACCGCTCCAGCACCCGCTCCAGAGCGCCGATACCGCCGTAGTACTTAATCCCGTGAAGCGAGGCGCGGTTGGCCACATATCCGTCCACCAGATAGCCCAGCTCCCGGTCGCTCTGCACGGTCTCCAGATATCGCTTGGCCATGACGCTGTCTCCCACCAGAACGACGTGCTTCTGGTTGAAGCCGCGCTGGCGGTAGTATCGCAAAAGCGTCCGGAGCACATACCTCTTCCCAGAAAGCCCCACAAAGGACAGGACAAAGAAGATTGCCAGCGTACCGCGGGAGAAGTGAACTCCCTTCGCCAGAAACAGGGCGGTCTGAAGCAGCACCATATCCAGCGTACAGGCCCAGAAGAGCCGTCCAAGCTCCTGATAAAGGCGCTTCTTTCGGAAGGACTCGTACAGGCCGAAGGCGGCAAAGGTAAACAGATAGACCGGGGTCAGAATTGCGGCGAGCCAGAGATAGGAGGCAAACGGGACTGTAATTACGCCTCCGCGCAACACGAAGAACCGAATGACAAACGATACTGGCATGGCAAAAAACAGAATCAGGCCGTCCAGCAATACATTGAGGTAGTTCAGCATCCGCTGATTCTCTTTGATCATGCCTCTTGGCACCCTTTCCGATAATATAACGCTTTATTTTACTCCCAGACGGCCTGTTCTGTCAAACAAAGGATTCCTCCCTGGGCGTGCTGCGGCGGATTCGCCTCAATAGTACGTTCCGGAAGGCGTGAACCGGGAAACCGGTGGCCGATGCGAAGTCCGACGCCAGTGCTTGAAGCTGGGGAATCAACTCATCCGGGAGCGCTTCAGCCTCTTCCGGATTCAGCAAATTAATGAATTCAAAAAGATTGCGCAAATCCTCCGGGAGGTAGCCATCCTGCGCTGCGTTTGAGGCGCGGACACGTTCGCTAAGACTGCGGATGACCTTGGGCAGGGACTCAAGGCTGAGGTCACCTATGAGAAAGCCGCGTTCAGCCTCCTTGAGGGTAGCTTCAAGCTCGTCGAGCAGGCGGAGGAGCGCTTTGATTTCTGCGACGGTTGTCCACATACACGCCAATTCACACCGGACATCATCATAGCCAGAAAACCCGTTCTCCGCAAGAATCGCCTCCGCACTGTGAGCAAGACGTTCCAGCCCGTCTGCCCCATGGAGCGGCTCTGGTATACGCTCAAGCCATGGCTCAATCAACCGGGTATTCTGCAGAAAGCGATCTAGGATCTTGTAGAAATCCTTCTCTGCGGAGACGATCTCTATCATGCGGAAAAAGCGTTTTGAGTCCTTTTCCTCCATTCCGTAATCCAGCACCCGAGTGAACGGGGTGCCGAACTGGTAGAGATAATTCTGCGCAAAAGAGACGGCAAGCTGATGAGATCTTTGAGGCAGCCCCGTCAGTAGCTCAATTCCACCAGCGCTGTCGTAGGTAGATGTGAATGCGTCGACAAAGGGGACTACCCCAGAGGCGCTTACCAGATAGTGCCTGCTCAAGACGGAGAAGTCAAAAAGCTGGAAGAGCATATCGGCGCCCCAGCGCTCCTCCCGCACCTGCTCCCATCCGAATTGAAGCAGAGTATCCAGCAGATTTCTGCCATCAAAAAGTTTAGGGTAGGACTCCACCACAGCGTTTATGATTTCAACCCATTGCGCCGCTATAACGTCCATGTTGCGTTCCCGTACGGCATTGAACCACGCCTCCTCCTGCGAGGTGAATCCATCCATGATTTCGGGCAGGCTCTGTGGACTGCGGAGCAGGATGCGGAGGAAGCGACGTCCTTTTTCCTGGCGGTAATCGCGGTAAGGCAGTAACCTCTCCTTCGGGAGTAAGCTTTCACGCATCAGTTCAGCAAGGAAGGGCCTCGGCTCCTCATCACTGCACTCGGAAAGCTCATCCAGATAGATGCTGGCATCCCCTTGCACCAGTGTGTCGAACTCTTGGGGGAAACACGCCTCAAGATAGGACAGGAAAAAGAGGCTCTCCCCCAGCGGGATTGTGATAAAATAGCAGTCCAATTGATCAGCCGGAACCCTATGATAGATCTCCTGAAGCTGTGTCGCCCAATTTCGATAGGCTTCACAGACTTTTATTACCGAACGCGGCCGGAACATGGATTCATCAAGCTTTTCCACACATTTAGATAAATATGTGCTTTTCTTGCTTTGCTCTGCCCACCCCGCCCCCTCTGCTACGTCCTCTGCATGTTTTAGGCACTCCTCTGAACGACGGGTCAATATACTCCTAATTCGCTGGTAAATAACAGATAAAGGCTCAACCTTCTCCCAGTGGCTTTTGGCATCCTGGCCGCTTTCCTGGACGCGTATTACATCAAGTGGGGAAATCGGCGCAAGATTGAGCCGGTAATTGAAGAACTTGTCATAAAAGTCCGGTGATGCGTCGGAAGCCGCCCCCCCCCCGGTCGGGTTTGGAAGATGCTCATAATCCGTCAGAAAGACCGCGATACAGCAGCGCATGACCGCAAACTCTTTGATGAAGAAGAGAAATTCCAGTGCCTTTTTCGGCGCACACCGCTCAATATCGTCCACCACGATGATGAGCTTGTCATCTTTAAAGACCTCACATATCAGCTGCTCTAGCTGGTCATGCTGGCTGCGGTAATCCTCTGCAGTGTGGAAAAGCTTCCATTCAAGCAGAGAGGTGATGCGCTCATTTGTAATCAAGCCACCCGCCGAGGCCAGTAGCTTTTGACACTCACTCCCGGCTCCGACATAGGCTCCGCGCTCTTTCAGCATAGCCTTAATCCGACCGAACACATAGGTAAACAGGGCAGTCAGCGTATCCAACTCCAGCGCACGGATAAAGAGGACTTCATTACTTCGCGAGTCTCCCTCACAGCGCAGCTTGTCCAACGCGCCCAACATCAACGAAGTCTTTCCGCACCCCCACGGCCCGGAGACGCAAATTGAGGTGCCACTGGAATTTTGGCTACGGATAATATTGACCAATTTGTCGGCCTGCGCCTGCCGAAGCGGCAAAAGCCCGTCATAAGCGGCAACAGGGTCAAACAGATTCTTCGTTGTTGGCAAGCCGACGGGGGGCGGACGCAGTGCGGCCAGCTCCAACCAAGCAAAAATCACGCCCACCAGCAGAAACCACAGAACATTGTACCAGACGAGCGGAATCTGACCGACCAGGAGAGTCGAGAACACAGAGAGAAAAATAAGAAGCCGAGTCACGAAGTTGATGGTTTGGAGATATTCGTACCGACTTCCATGAAGTACCCTGGCATACAGTGCCGCCAGTAGTACTCCGATAGCCTGCAACGGCTCCAGTCTCAAATAGAGGTCTGCGGCCCAATCCAGGAAGTCCAGCGATTGCAGTAGGCCTGTCTGCGGTATGCCAGCCAGAAGCAGTAATGCATAGGCAGCTACTGTAGCCGACGCGCGGATTCGCTTCCCGTACGGAAGTCTTTTCCACACCCCCTTCATTTGCACAACTCCGCTGCTCTCAAACGCATCCCAATAGAAGCAATAAAGGAGCGGGAATGCCAGCAACAGTAAGAGGAGTGATAGTTTTATTCCGGGCAGATGTCCCCAGGTAAAGAATACACTTTGCGTGTAACTTGTCATATGCAGGCACCTCCTGAGATAAAATCCCATATTCTCTTTCTATTATATCAGATCGTAGGTGTAGCTGCATAGGTACAATAAGGGATAAAAACACACCCCCGCGCCGAAGCGCGGGGGTGAAATCAGAGCTAACCTCTAGTTACGTCTATGTATCTTGCCGGATTAGCCGCGCTCAATGAAGACGTACTGAGCGGTGGTGGTGTTATCCTCATCCACCAGGATGGAGATGGTATCCTGAGCGCCACCCTCGGTGATGATGCTGTCCACGCTAGCGGAGGTATTTACATCATCCTTACCGCCACCGGTGATCAGGATAAACACGGTGTTCTCATCGTAGAAGTAGCCAGTACCGTTATTGATGGCCAGCACGCCATCGCCAGCGGTGGTAGCTTTACCGGAGGCAACAATGAGAGCGCCGCTGGTGCTCGCGCTGTTGGCCTTGTCGCCCTTCAGAGTGACCTTGTTCAGGCCAGCGGCGCTAAACACGGAGGCAGAAGTACCCTCAATGGTGGTCACCTCGCCGTTACGAATGACAGTGTAGGTGTAAACGTCGTTCTTGCCGTCACTGGTGACATAGGGGGTCTTGTTCAGGACGTACATGTAGTTGTCTGCGTTCTCGGCACCAGTGCCGCCGTAGGCAAAGAGGACCTTAGCGACCTTATTGGTACCCACAACTGCAAACACGGAGGTGTCCTCCTTGCTGGACACGTTATTGATACCAGTGTAGGCGCTGTAACCATCCTCGTCACCCAAGATGAACTTGGTAGCGTTGTTGGCGGTAATCTGACCGGACACAACGGTGGGGTTACCCTTAGTAATGTCAACGGCATCCTGAGTTCCAACAACAGTAGTCTCAGTGGTCAGGTTATAGGTATTGTCGGAGGTCTTGGTGTAGGAGTAAACCTTAGCAATGGTGTTGGGACCGATCTTCTGATTGTCCAGCAGGCCCTGGACATTGGAAGCATTAGTGCTATTGTTGACAGTGGTGGTGTCCAGCTTGTTGACCTCGATCTCACCGGTGGTGCCATCCTCAAAGACAACGCGGGCGGTTACGCTATCCTTGTAAATGCTCAGGGCGGTGGCAGTAACCATCAGGTAAGAACTGCTGGTCTCGGCATCGGTCACGTAGACCACGCTGTTGGCCGCATCCAGATAGAGGACAGCCTCCTCGCCCAGAGTCACGGCACTAACCAAGGTGGCCTGAGCACCGGTCTCAGCAGAGAGGTCGGTAGTGCTGGCCAGGTCGGAGGTGCCGTACTCAGTATCGCCGGCATAGATGCTGTCACCCTTGGTCGCGGTAATGTCCTCGGTTACAGACTTGGCGGCCTCGACGTAGCACATGCCACCGTTGACCTCATAGTAGAAGACATAGTCATTCTTGGCCACGCCCAGGTTGGCAAAGTCATAGACATCCTCGTTGGCGTCGGTGGTGGACAGACCAGCACCGCTAGTGAGGCCGTCAGCACCGTACTTACCCAGCTTGGAGATGCTCAGGCTACCGTCCTTAGCGTCGGAGTAGACAGTGACCTTACCAAAAGCCTTGATGACCTTCACAACCACATCTACAATGCCGTCACCGTTGTTGTCAATGTACTGGGCCTCAACACCCTTGGTGTTCAACAGGGATGCCAGATTGCTAGTAGCAGGGTTGCTCAGAGTGCTGTCAGCATAGTTGGTATACAGAGTGACATCGTTGCTGTTATCAAACTTCAGGCCCTCGGCCTTCAGGGTCTTGGTAATGTCGTTGGACTTACTGGAGTTGTCAACCAGAGCCTTGGCAGTGGTATAGACCGTATTGTTGCTGTTGATGATGGCGGAGCCCACAACAGTCGCCTTGGAGGCGGCATTGGTGTTCTTGGCGGGCTTCACATACAGGGTCACGCTCTTGCCGACCACATCGGCGCCAGAGGTGACAGCAAAGGTCTGAGTGCCGTTGGCAAAGACGCTCTGCTCACCCTTCGTGCTGCCAACATCGCCGTTGGTGACGGTCATTGTGGTCTTGCCCTTCAGCGCAGAGCCCTCGGTGAACTCATTCTCAGTGACAACACCCTCGACCTTGACCACACCGAACTTCTCGCTCATCATGGTCTTGGTCTCGGACAGCTTGTAGCTGTAGGAGATCTCGCCGTTGGACAGAACCTTGTCAAAGGTCTTCTCCATGATGTAGGCGTCCAGAGTATTGTAGAGCATCTGGGCGGCGTTGTCACGGGTCAGAGCATCGGAGGTGGTAACGCTGGCAGGCAGGCCCTCATACAGCTTGGCGTTGTTGGCCTGTACGTCGGTGTTCACCTGCCAGTCGGAACCGGTCAGGCCGAACACGGCAGCATCGTACCCCAGGGCAGTCAGCAGCATCTTGGCCGCCTCGGCCACAGTCACAGTGGCAGCCGGGTCAAACTTGCCGTTGCCGCGGCCGGAAATGATGCCCACGCTGGTGCAGTACTCGATGTAGGACTCAGCCCAGTGGCCCTTGATGTCGGAGTAGCTCGGGTTGGTCTTGGTGCCCAGAACGGGCTCCTCGCCGCCGTGCAGAGCCACGGTGATCATCTTCGCCATCTCGGCGCGGGTCACGATCCCGGTGGGATCAAAGTAGCTGCCGTCTTCCTTGCCGTTGATGACGTTCAGAGTCGTCAGAACGGAGACGGCCTCGGTGTTGACGATCTCATCCGCGTCGGTGAAATCGCTGGCGCTCACAGCACTGGCACCGATGGTCATCATGCCGATCAGCATGGCCATGGCCATTACCAGGCTGAGAGCCCTCTTGAGGTTTCTCATTTTGGATTTCCTCCTCATTTTTATTAGTTCGTGAGAGGAGGAAACCTCCCCTTCGCGAACTTACGTGTATAATATACACGAGCCTGGGCCCCCCGTCAAGGGATGCTCTCTCTTTGTAACGAAAGCGTAATATTGCAACCGATTCTTTTCTTTCATTGGAAATTCGTGATATAATAATATAAAATTGATTGGCACTATGTAGCACTGGAGGAATACTATGCCCTCGTTTTCGGATGCAGCACCCAATCTGCCGGGCTCCCTAAGCTCCAATGCCCTGTCTTCCCTGCTGTCTTTGGCCGGCCATTACCGAATTGACCGTCTTCAGCAGCCGGTCGTGGAGGATTTGCGTCAACGTCTGTCCCGACGTGGCGTCAGCCTTGCGGCGTTTCGCCGGGACTATCTCCCCATTCTCCACGCATTTGTAGCCTACGGTGTCTCCTTGGGTAGCCCAAAGGTCGCCCCAGATTTATTTGGATATCAGCTTCCTCCTCTGCAATTGGCGGAAGTTGTTCCACAATGGCTCTCTTCGTTTTCCGAGCAAAACGAACCAGCCACCGTCCGCCGTTACTACTCCATTTTGGAGCGGTCGCTTCTCCCCTATTTCGGACAGACAGATCTTCAGCTTCTGGATGGGGTTATGCTGGAGCAATACCGGGTATACTATTTAGAGAAGGGTGGGGCTCCCTCCAGCTTTCAGTTTCATCCCCGTATTCTTTATGGTATTTTAGACTTTTACGTCAGCAGGGCGATTGATGCCTCCGGCCTGTTTGAAGATCTACCCAAGCCTCTCCTGCTAAAAGAGCTCGCTCCCCTCTGGCTATCCAGTATAGAAGGCCATACCCCTCCGGATCAGATGGAGCGTTATCGCTCCTACCTTATAAAAGATCTCTTGCCTCAGCTTGGCTTTTCCGATGTGCGTAAATTCAATCAGCGCCGTGTACAAGACTATCAGCGCGCGCTGCGGCACAGTCACCGTAGCCTCAAGAACTTTCCAGAACACATTGCCCTTCTAAACCAAATACGCCAATTTGCTGTTAGTTCCGGTTTCATGGAATCCGCTCCGCCCCTTATGCTGCCTGAAAAATTCCGCCCAATCGCCGCCAGTCGTCCCACTCCGGAGCTTATGTCTCACTTGCTCCATATGGAGCGCTATCCAGATGTGTTGATTATTCGCTTGGCGTGGCAACTCGGCCTGCATTATAAGGAAATCCGCTTACTACAATGGAAGCATGTCGACCTCGTCTCCAGGACAGCGCATGTCTCCGGCCGTTCGATTCCTATTCCCGAAGATCTGGCCGCTTACCTGTCAGAGCGGGTCGAATTCCCGGATGCCTATGTCGTACACACCACTCAGAAACAGGGTCCACTCTCTGTTCCCTATTTGTTTTATTTGACCCGGAACCTCTTGCGGCCGCTTCACATGAACCATCTGAGCTTGACTGACTTCCGGCACGACTATGCAATCCGCCTGTTGGAGGCAGGACATCCCGCCGAAGAGGTGGCTGGCCTCTGCGGTTATCAAGACCTTTCCGAGGTACTATGCCTCTATGCGGATTTTATTGCTCATGAGCCATAAAATACTTTATCTTTGAAATACGCCTACGAAGAACGGATCTGCTGACAAAGCTGTGCTCTTAAAGCAAGACTTTGTCAGCAGATCCTAAATTCTATGGCGGTGGAGTGGCAGTGTCGATAGCGGGCAAAGGTACCTTGCTGCCCACAGAGCTCCTGTGATATCCTCTACGCGCCGGACGGAGACATCGGCCAAATATATCCACAAACTTTTCTGGCGGTGCTACTGTCCAATGACGTGGGGTCTGCCTGAGGGTAACTTATCAAGAAGTGATAGTGAGGTTTCGGCTGTGATGGCTGCCACAGTAATTCTGGCACTGTTAATTGGGCTCGTACCGGATATCCTGTATCAACTTTTCCCCTTCGGCCTCTAGTAGCAGCTCGCTTCGCTCGATGCTTGAAGGGTAGTGTCAAGTATTTTTCGCAAAATGGTTTGCAGGCCCTGGCATGAGAGAAGTCAGCCAGCAATGGAGGCGTCCTCAAGGGCAGCCTCCAGGTGCTTCATGTTCATGTACTTCTTGTTGCCCCACTGGGTGCCGGCCACATGGCGCAGCCGGGCGCAGACCAGCATGAGGGCGGAGTTGCCGTCTGGGAAACTGCCCACTACACGAGTGCGGCGGCGGATCTCCCGGTTGAGCCGTTCAATGACGTTATTGGTACGGATGCGAGTCCAGTGTTCGCTGGGAAAATCGCAGTAAGTCAGCGTTTCCTCAATGCCATCCTCCACCTTCTTGGCGGCCTCTTTCAACTTCATAGAGCGCAGTTGCTCCACCACGGCTTTGGCTTTCTCCCGGGCAGCTTTCTTGCTCTCCTGAGCATGGATCGCTTTGAGCATCTTTGCCACCAGCTTCACCTTGGAGCGAGGCGTTACGGAGAACACATTGCGGTAGAAGTGCACAGTACACCGCTGGTACTTGGCCTCTGGGAATACTTCTCCCACAGCTTCCAGCATACCAAGGCATTTGTCTCCAACCACCAGTTTAACCCCGTCCAGGCCGCGGCCGCGCAGCCACTGGAAGAAGCTGACCCAGCTGGACTTGTCCTCTTTCATCCCCTCGGCGGCACCAAGAACCTCACGGTTTCCGTCCTCATTCACTGCAATCGCCACCAGAATGGCCACATTTTCAAACTCTCCGCCCCAATTTCGGCGCAGGTAGATCCCATCCACATAGACATACGGATAGCGCCCGCCTTGCAGAGGGCGGTTCTGCCAGTCTTCAATGTGGACATACGCTTTCTTGTTCAGCTCACTGATGGTGGCCGGAGACACCTTGCTGCCCCACAGAGCCTCAGTAATATCCTCCACACGTCGGACGGATACGCCTGCCAGGTACATCTCAATGAGAGCTTCTTCTACACTGCTCTCCCGGCGGCGATACCGCTCAATGATGGCGGTCTCAAAGGAGATTCCCTTGAGCTTGGGCACCTTCAGGGTAACGTCCCCGGATGTAGTGGTGAGATTCCGGTTGTAGTGACCGCTCCGCTACCCCTGGCGCTGCTCATTACGCTCGTACCGAGCAGCCTGGGTCAGCTTTTCTGCCTCGGCCTCCAGCAGCTCGTTGAGTGTCTCCTCTACGCTGCCACGCACAAGTTCCTTGAGCTGCCCCCTTGATTACTTCCTCATTCAGCTGTACAATCTTTTCAGGCATGGTTTGCTCGCTCCTTTCAGAATGGTGTGTCGCGACTTCATTCTACCAGAGGGCTGCAAACCATGTCTTCTTTTATTTACTTTTCAATTTGAGAAAATTATTGTACCTTATCGCGGTGGCCTCAAAGAGCGTCGGCAAATCCCGTTTACGGTTGGAAAAACGATTGGTGAACTCAAATCCGTTGTCCGTCTGGACACACTCCACCCGGATACCCCGGCGGGCATACCACTTGAACAACCGCTTCAGAAAGTCGGCAGAAGAGTAGGTGCTCTGCTCGGGATAGGCGGCCAGGAAGCGCAGGCGGGTGAATTCATCTATGGCGGTGTATTGATACAGGCGCAGCTCCGGGTCAGCAATACACCTGCGGGGCACCACCTTCACATCCACCTGGACCCGCTGTCCGGGATAGGTCATCTGCTCATAAGGCTTGGGTTTGTATGCCTTTTTCTTCTCCGCCGTTGGAAACAGCCCTTGCTTCCGCATGACCCGGAACAGGCTCTCCGGACGGCGGGTATAGCCCCGCAGCCGCAGACGGTACCACAGTTCCACCATCCCCAGATCAGGGTTGCGGCGGCGCATATCCCGGATGAGTTTGAACTCCGCTTCTGTGTGCTGGTTTGGATGGCGGTGGGGCCGCCGGGACTGACAGGACAGGGAGCCAACCGTTCCGTCCCAGCGGGCTCTCCAGAAGTAGATGTATGACCGGCTCTTGTTGTACTTTCGGCTGGCACGGCTCACGCCGTATTTCTCTGCGTATTTCATCAGGGATTGCCGATATGCCATATCCTGTGTTATACTCTTGCTCATGAAGGATTTGGCCTCCTCTCGTTCGGTTGTTGCTCGCTACTTCAACTATAACCGATGAGGCCTTATCCTTCATCCTTTTTATTCAACTGTCCAAGATGTATGGTACTCTTACAAAAAATTGTAGAAGGAAAAGCCGGTCTGAGATAGACGAGATTGGTAAAACGTGATATAATAGAGCAATAAACTGTGGCAGATGTACCATATAATTGGGGGGAACAGCATGTCAACCCGTAAAACACAAAAACCTGCTCCGGCTCTGGTGGAAGCCGGCTGGGATCCCAGAGGGATTGGCCTGACGGCCGTCTTGATCGTTGTTTATTATTCTGATGATATGTCTCAGCAGTGCCTCCACTGCGAAAGGAATCACCATGGTGGCAGCTATTTGCACGATAGCTGTCCTGTTGCTTCGGCATAAGCAGTTTGCGGCTCGGCTGTCCGTACCATTTTTGGCGCTGAGCCTGTGGGTGATCATGAACGGCATCTCCACCCTGTATGCCGTCTCGGGCAAGTTTGCTCTGTGGGCTTTCGTGGTGCTTCTGGCCTCCTTTTGTTTCTGGCCTTTGCCAGAGGCAAGGATGACGAGCTGGGACGTGGATTTGCCACGGTGTTGGAGGGTGCTGCGGCCATTGCAGGTCTGGTGAGCATCGACCTGCTCTCCACCCATCTGATCAGCACGCCGGTGCTGGGCCTGCTGCAGCTGTTTACCCAGGACTATAACAACCTTGGGGGAGTAGAAGCGGGGATCCGAATGACTTCCATTTTTGGCAACCCCAATGTGTTTGCCGGGTGTATGGGCATTGGGGTGTTCCTCTCTCTGGGTCTGGCGGGTACCTCTCAGCAGAAAGGCCACCGCCGGTTCCATCTGGTGTGCCTCTACATCAACGCCCTGTCTTTCCTGCTGGCGTTTAGTATGGGCGGCAGCGGCACCATTGCGTTGGGCTTTTTGATCTATCTGCTGCTGGAGCGGAAACAATCCAGGGGAAGCGCCTTGGTGCTGATGCTGGAGACCCTGATCCTGGTGGGCGCTGGGGGCGTTCTGGGATCCGCCACCTCCCTGGTGGAATGGACCGGCTTCCAGCCGGTGCCCCTGGTCTGTGTTGTGGTTGGCGCGGCCTGGGACCAGTTTGTGGGACAGCGGCTTGGCAAGGCGCTGGAGGGGCGTACCCGTGTGGTGCCCATCCTGATCGGCGCGGTGGTGGCGTTGCTGGCGGTCTTTGTGGTTGTGGCCATGCAGCTGACCGGTTTGGCATCTCTGGATGCGGGGGAGACTCTGCGCCGGTCGGCCTATCCCGAGCTCGGCACTTACACCCTGTCCGTTACGGCGGATGGGCCGGTCAATGTAACTTTTGAGAGCCAAAACAAAGAGGATACCATGATGCATACCAGCACCACGATCTACTCTGGACCGGCGGACGGTGCGGTTGTGGAGGTGCCGGAGGACAGTATTGTGGTGTACGCCAATTTCTCCGCGGATACTTCCGTGACTCTGGAGCGTGTGGCCATGGAAGGAAACGGCGGTGCTGTCGAGTTCCCCCTGGGTTATAAGCTGCTGCCCGACTTCATTGCCAACCGTATGCAGGGCCTGTGGGCCAACCAGAACGCCATCCAGCGTGTGGCGTTCTTTGAGGACGGCATGAAGCTGTTCCAGTGCAGCCCTGCTGTTGGTCTGGGCATGGGCGCTTTTGAAAACGGCATTGTCAGCGTCCAGTCCTTCTACTATGAGACCAAGTATGCCCACAACCACTATTCGAGGCCTTGGTAGAAACCGGTGTGGTGGGCCTGATTCTCTTTGTGGGGGTGCTGGTTACCGCGTTGATTGCCGTCATTAAATCCCGCCGCAAGCCGGAGGAGGAATCCAATCCTCTGACGGCGGCTCTGGGCGGCGCGCTGGTCTTTATGGCGAGCCATGCGGTGGTGGAGATGGTATTCTCCTCCTATGCCTACCTGCCCTTTGCCTTCGGCGTGTTCGGACTGATCGCCCTGTGCTGCGGCCAGACCATGCCTCTTTCATTTGTGAAGGAGGGTGTGTGAAAGGGTGTGAGCCGGGTATTGACGGTTCTGGTACTGGCCTATACTGTGCCGCTGGGCTGTAATCTCTATGCCCGGTCCCTGTTCAACCGGCAGCAAAGCTATGATTCTCTGGAGTGGACCATTGTCCTGGACCGCTTTGAGTGGGCGGACCATATGCTGTCCTATGTGCTCAGTAGTATGCAGATGGAGGCACCGACGGAAGAGATCCTGCAGTTTGGCGGCAAACTATGCCGCCAAACTGCAGGAGGTGGATTCCAATACCATTCCGCTCTATCTGGCCCAGTACTACTTTACTCGGGGTGATAGCGAGCAGGCCTTTGCCATGCTGAACAAGTATACTGACTATGTGGCCGCCGACCCGAATACCTGGCAGCAGTCCTTTGATGTCATTATGCAGTACTATCAGGATGAGCCGGTGTACCTGGAGGGCGTAAAGGCACTATATCAGAAGATGCAGAATAGGAATGAGAAGAATATGGGCACGCTGAGCTTGTCTAATGGTACTATCGCTTGATTGAGACAGTTTGGATTTAGATAAAAGTAAAATGGGTAGGCATTTATAAATGGGATATGGAATTATTCTGAATAAGTAAAAGTACAGCCCTCTAGGCCTTGTTTGAAAAATAAACGTTGCATAATAGATCGCAATATGTAAAACTAAGGATATGAGAAGGTATGAATTAATAAAAGAACAATGGGAACGAATCAAACCGATGCTGCCACCAGAAGAAACAGGAAAGCGGGGGAGCCTGCGCAAGGACAAGCGGACGATGCTGAATGGAATGCGCTAGATAGTCCGAAGCGTTGCCCAGTGACGGGAGCTGCCGGAGGCCTACGGTCCCTGACAGTCAGTGTATGCCCGCTTTGCCAAATGGCGGGATGACGGTATACTGAAAAGGGTGTTTCACATGCTTTTGGGGGATGCAGACATGGAGAATCTGAGCGTGGATCCTACCTGCATAAAAGTATACGAAAGTGCCAACGATGGGGGAAAAACCGGCGGATAAGGCAGTTGGACGCACCAGAGGCTAGTTGAATACAAAGATTTATGCTGTCGTGATGGCCTGGGAAATCCTGCAAGCTTCCTTCTCTCAGACGGCAATGACCACGATTCTGTTCACTCTGTTGAACTATTGGAACAAGTTAAGATTAGTAGAAGCAACATACTGGCAGACCGCGCTTACGGTGCACGAGCTATTCGTGAATATATCTCAGAGCGTGGGGCCAGTTATGTGATTCTGCCTCAAAAAAATGTTTCCCATCCCTGACCGATAGATTGGAATCTGTATAAGGAACGGCATTTAATTGAGTGTTTCTTTCAGAAAATCAAATGGTTTCGGAGAGCCGCTTCCAGATATGACAAATTGGATGTCTCTTTTCTGGCCTTTGTCTACCTTGCCGCCACTGCTATCTTGTTGCTTTAGAACAAGACTACAATTTTTTCAAACAAGGCTTGGTAGTTACAAATTTTTAATTAGTTGACAATTCAGAAGTAGTTGAAGAGAAGCAATATATTGAAAAGAAGTGTAGATTTTTAGACAGAAGTAATATGGGTGGGGGTTTATGTTGAATTTTGGTTTTTTTAGCCCCTCAGAATGTAAAGTACAGAGGGTGGTTGGGACGCATGAGAGTGTCCATGCAAAAACCTTAATATCGATTTTGATGGGGGTTCGATGTGAGAAAGGTCGGATACAGCAACTTCAGCGGGCAATAGATTCTATTTTGGCCCAGACCTATCAAGATTGGGAACTGTTGATCTGTGATGATGGTTCAGATTCAGCCATTGTTGATTTGCTTGATCATTTGGCAAAACTTAATCCAAGAATACGGTTAATTCGCGAGGGTACGCTTTTTTCTCTTGCCCCGAAGTTGAACGCATGTTTAAGGCAGGCTAAGGGTCAATGGATTGCACGTATGGATGACGATGATATATCTCATCCGGAAAGATTGCAGAGGCAGATTGAATTTTTGCATAGGAATCCGAATATTTCGTTTTTGGGATGTTATGTGAAACAAATGCACAGTGGGAAATTTGTTGGGATGCGGAAGTTTCCATTACTGCCAACCCAGCGGGATTTCTTGTTTTCTATGCCATTTGTCCATCCAACATTGATGTTTCGCCGAAAGGCACTTGAAGAGGTGGGGGGGTATGATGAATCGAGTTGCTGTGTATTGTGTGAGGACTATGATTTGCTGCTTCGAATGTATAATGCTGGGATGATAGGTGCGAATCTTCCTGAATGCCTTTTGGACTATTCTGTGGATAGCTTATATATCCGGAGAAGAAAATATCGGCACAGAATTAATGAGGCAATAACCCGGTATAGGCGATTTTATGAGCTGAGGATGTTGCCAGGTGCTTGGCCCTATGTGATTAAGCCACTTTTTGTCGGACTATTGCCATTAAAGATGCTGAATAATTTTAGGGATAGGAGAAACAATTTGGGGAACAGGAGAAACAACCTGTATGAATAGCAACTATGTTTTAACGATTGCAGTTCCTACCTTCAATATGGCATGGTGTTTAGAAAAAAATCTTGAAACATATTTCCACGAGACATTAAAGGGCCGGCTGGAAGTTCTAATTCTTAACAATGCATCGGAAGATGACTCGGCGGAAATTGCTCAAAAATTTTGTTGCCGTGTACCGGAGATCTATACACTGATAAACCGAGATAGCCGTGGTTATGGTTCTTCTATTAATGAGGCGATAAAATCTGCACAAGGGGCTTATTTCCGCATTGTGGATGCAGACGATTGGGTGAACACCCAGGAATTGGTAAGGTTTGTGGATGCCTTAGAGAATTGTAAGGCGGAGATTGTCCTAACAGATTATCAAATCGTCGATATGCAGACGCAAAAAGCAGTCCGGGTTCGGGCAGATGAGTATGGAATTGAATACAATGAACTCTATTCCGATTTTACCCCCTGCATAAAATCTTTGCCCAGTATTCACAATACAACATACCGTACCGCGATGTTGCGTCAGATGGGACTTTGCATGCAGGATAATATGTTCTTTGTGGACGAAGAATATGTGGTACTGCCCTACTTGAAAGCGGAGCGGGTGATCTATTACTGCTTTGATGTCTACCGCTATCAGGTCGCAAATCCGGAACAAAGTACCTCCCCCAAAAATCGGGGCATTTACTTTCGGCATCGTGAGGCGGTGTTGAAGCGGCTGTTGGAGGAGTATACCGCCCATCAGAAGGCTGGAGACATTTCTACTTGTGCATTAGAATATTGCCGCGTTCGCATACAGAATGGTGTAGGCGATCACTTTACTACGCTGCACATGTATCTTTTGGATCGAGGAGAGGGACGGAAGCAGGCTAAACTTTGGCGAAGATTTTTAATGGAGTCTGGATACGGTGAATTCTATGAGGGTTGCAAGCACAAGGAACGTCTGTTGCGTGTACTCAATATCTGCCATGTATCCCTAGGTTTATATGCCAAACTCAAAAGGCTGATGCTAGGCCGCCGGTAAATATAGATATGTAAAATCAAATAACGTTTGTATAAGAAAGTAGGTAAGGTTGCCATGAAAGTTGTCCTCTTAGCGGGTGGATTTGGAACCAGAATCAGCGAAGAGAGTCAGTTCAAACCAAAACCCATGGTGGATTTGGGAGGGATGCCCATTATGCTGCATATCATGAAGCTGTACTCGTTCCATGGGTTTAACGAGTTTATTATCTGCGCAGGCTATAAGCAGCATGTCATTAAGGAGTATTTTGCTGACTATTTCCTGCACACTTCGGATATTACCTATGACTTTACAAATGGTAAAAATGAGATGATTGTCCACCAGAACCACTCTGAACCATGGAAGGTAACAGTGGTGGACACTGGTCTGAATACTATGACCGGTGGCCGAGTCAAGCGGGTAAAGGGTTACATCGGCAACGAACCCTTTATGCTTACCTATGGTGATGGTGTTTCCAACGTTAACATTACTGAACTCTTGAAATTCCATCAGTCCCACGGGAAAATGGTCACGATGTCGGCCTACAATGCTGGACAACGCTTCGGTGTATTGGATATTACACCTGACGGAACTATCAAGGAGTTCCGTGAAAAGACCCAGGGCGATGGCAATCTGATTAACATTGGCTATATGGTTTGCCAGCCGGAATTCATTAACTACATTGAGGATGATACCACAGTATTGGAGAAGTCACCTCTGGAAACGGTGGCAAAACTGGGTGAACTGAAGGCGTACAAACATGAGGGATTCTGGCAGTGTATGGACACAGTGCGTGAGAAAGAGACTTTGGAAAAAATGTGGATTGCTGGTGAAGCTCCTTGGAAGGTATGGTAAGAAAGTAACCTTCAACATAAGTAGTGTAGGAAGAGATTTGTGATGAAAAAAGTATTCATAACAGGGGCCAGTGGTTTCATTGGAGCTGCAGTCACTACCTTGGCAGCGGAACAGGCAGAGTGGGAGCTTTTTGCACTTACAAGCGGACGGCGGTCTGTCTACTTCCCAGACGGGGTAACACCAGTGATTGCTGACCTTTATGACCCAGAGCAGCGGAGGCGTGTACTGGAGCAAGTCAAGCCAGATATGATGCTACATTTGGCTTGGAACCTGGAGCAGAAAGGTTTTCTTCAATCGGCCTCTAACCTTCGTTGGTTGGAGATCAGTTTGAGTATGCTGCATGATTTTCAGCGCAATGGAGGACAGGAATTCCTGTTTGCCGGATCCAGTTCGGAATACGGCTATGAGCAGGAGATTTGCAAAGTGGAGTCAGAAAAACCTACCGACCTGTATGGCCGATGTAAACTGGCTTTTTCCCAGGTCGCCCAGGATTTTTGCTGTGTCAACGATATTTCCTTTACCGATATCCGCTATTTCCCTATCTATGGCCCAGGTGAAAAAACTCTAGTCCATGCCATACCGTGTGCCATTGATGTGCTTAGGCGAAGAGAACCCTTTGTGTGCCAGGCACCCAATAACTGCTGGGATTACATGTATATTCAGGATGTTGCAGAAGCGACTGTTGCTATTATGAAAAAGCGGGTCTCTGGCCCAATCAATGTGGGTAGCGGTGTTGGGGTGCCTATGGGAGAAATTTTCCGGACTGTGGCGGCGGCTCTCCATGCCGAGGAGCTGCTCTCCTTTGAAAATGAACATGTCAACGGAAAGAAGTTATATGCGGACATTACCAGACTGCGTAATGAGGTAGGATTTGTGCCGCATATGGATCTTGTTTCCGGAATCGAAGAGACGGTGCGTTGGTGGCAATCTTCCAGGCAGCGTTAAAATATATTAATAAGAATGGAGACGCGAATTATGAGTAAGAAGACTATTATGGTAACTGGAAATCTGGGCTACATCGGGTCCGTAATGGTGCCTGTACTGGTAGAAAAGGGTTATGATGTAGTCGGTTATGATGTGGGGTATTATGAGAATTGTTACTTGGTGGAGAGCAAGCAGCAGCTGAAGAAACAGCTCAAGAAGGATCTGCGGGATTGCTGTGTGGAGGATTTTGACGGTGTGGATTATGTTATCCATCTGGCGGGCTTGTCCAATGATCCTTTGGGCGATTTCGACGAATCCCTGACTTATGCCATCAACTATGAGGGTACCATGAAACTGGCCAAGTGTGCCAAGGAAGCTGGTGTCAAGAGATTTGCTTATGCCTCTTCTCAGAGTGTCTACGGCATTTCTGATGTGAGTAAGGCCGCCGATGAAGAAGGAGAGAAGAACCCCATTACCGCCTATGCCAAGACCAAGTGGAAGTGCGAGTGCGAGCTGCGTGAGTTGTGCAGCGATGATTTTGCAATCACCTATCTGCGTCCTGCCACCGCCTATGGTGCCAGTCCCAATCTGCGCTGTGACATCGTATTCAACGCATTCGTAGCCTATGCCTTTACCAGCAAGATGATCGAGATTAAGAGCGACGGCACTCCTTGGCGCCCCATGTCCCATGTGCATGATATTATCAGTGCCTTCATTGCCGTGCTGGAGGCCCCTGTTGAGTTGATTAAAAATCAGTCCTTTAATGTAGGCACCAGGGACAACAACTACACCGTCAAACAGTTGGCAGAGGCAGCCCAGAGCGCTGTTGCCGGCTGTGGCCTGACTTTCACTGGTGAGCACACGGATCCTCGGAGCTATCGTGTTTCTGCCGACAAGATCCTAACCGTCCTGAAGGACTACTATCATCCTCAGTGGGATATCGCTAAAGGCGGCAAGGAGCTGATGGACTACTATGCATCCATCAACTTTGACCGTGAGACCTTTGACAGCTATAAGTGCAACCGCCTGAAGTGCCTGAAAAAGCGCATTGCTGAGGGTGATATTGATGAGAACCTGCGGGTGATTTCTAAGTAAACCACAACTATATAACTCTGTGGTGATCCTTTTTGCATATTTCCGGCAGAGAGTCTGTGTTATGTTGGAAAATGGCAAAAAGGATCGCTACAGTTATCTTATGTCCCCAAAGGAGGGTGTTTCATGACCGTTTCTGAATATATCTTTGATTTTTTGCAAAAAAAGGGGACGGATACAGTCTTTATGGTGTCCGGCAGTTCCGCTATGTGGCTTACCGATGCACTTTGCCGCAATAAAGACTTGTGCAAGATTTGTACTCATCACGAACAAGCAGCTGTTATGTCGGCGGATATTAACGCTCGAGTGAATAACTGCCTTGGGGCGGCATTGGTTACTGTGGGCCCTGGCGCCACCAATGCAATCACCGGCGTAGCGCAGGCTTATACTGACTCCAGCGCATTGATTGTACTATCCGGCCAAGTATCCTCTAAACTGTTGAAGTATGAGCAGGTGACTGGAATCCGCCAGCACGGGACACAGAGCCTAGATCTGGCACCCATCGTGTCCGCTATTACGAAGTATTTTGCAGCAGTAATGGACCCAAGTGATATCCGTTATCATATGGAGCGCGCTTATTATGAGGCCACAACTGGCCGCAAGGGTCCTGTCTGGATTGATGTGCCTGTGGATATCCAGAACAAACAGGTCCCTCAGGATATGGAGGGATTTACTCCGCCTAATGAGAAGTATGACCAGATTGATCGTGATGTACTCTTTGCCTTACTAGGCAAGTCAAAAAAGCCGTTGATTTTAGCAGGCGGCGGTGCCGATCAGGACAGTGTTGCCACCTTGAGCCATAGTCTGCGCATTCCTGTTGTTACCTCCCGTATGGGAATCGGTTGTGTCCCGTCCGATGACCCCTACTATGTTGGCCGTCCCGGCTCAAATGGACAGCGCGCTGCCCACTTTGCTATTCAGCAGGCAGACTTGCTGTTAATTTTGGGTTGCCGTCTGTCTGTCTCCACAATTGGCTACTACCCTGAGCGGTTTGCTGGGAATGCGGTGAAGGTGCAAGTTGATGTAGACCAGAAGGAACTGGATAAATCTGATGTGCCTGTTGATTACAAACTGCATACTACTGTGAGTAGTTTCACTGCCGCCCTTGTGGATGCGCCTGCCACCGACAGCGGAGAGTGGGTAGCTCACTGTGTTGCTATGCGAGAGAAGTATCCCGTTGTGCTACAGGAGTACCGGGAAGCCAACCCGCTGAATGCCTACTATTTCACAGAGCTACTGGCAAAGGAAGCACCTGAAAATGCTATTATTACAGTGGATACAGGTAGCGTATGTAATGCGGTTTCGCAGACCTGGCACCTGAAGAAAGGCCAGAAATACTATATTTCCGGTGGCCTGTCCTGCATGGGTTACTGGGCAGGTTCCATTGGTGTGGTAGAAAAGCCTGTGATTGCCCTTTCGGGAGATGGCAGTGTGTCTATGAACATTCAGGAGTTTGCAACACTGGCATATAACAAGCTTCCAATCAAGCTCTTTGTTTATAATAACAACGGCTATATGCTGATCCGTCACAACCAGCATAATTATATGAACGACCGATTCCTTGGTGTCGGCCCAGACAGTGGTGTACAGACTCCTGATTTCTGCCGTGTAGCTCAGGCCTATGATCTGCCTGCGGTTCGGATTCAGTATGGTGATGACATTCCCGCAAAGATTCGGGAGGTACTGGAGATGGAAGGTCCTGTGGTGTGCGAGGTTATTCTGGAGCCTTTTGGACCGATGGCGCCTCGTATTGCTTCCCGGGTGATGCCGGACGGAAGTTTGAAAGCAGCTGAATACGACGATCTGGCTCCTTTCCTGGAGAAAAATGATAGGTGAATATGATGGAAAAGAATTCAAATTTGGCGAATAAGGAATTTTATAAGAGCAAACGGGTATTTGTCACTGGACACACCGGCTTTAAAGGGGCGTGGTTGACCGCTGTACTTCATGAACTGGGTGCGGAAGTAACCGGCTATGCCCTGGCGCCCGATGCAGGTTGCCTGTTTCAAAAGATGGGCGGCGACACAATGATGCACCATGTGGTGGGTGATGTGCGTGACTATGAACATATTAAATCTGTTTTGCTGGAGGCTCGTCCGGAGATCGTCCTCCATCTGGCAGCACAGGCAATTGTAAAGGACTGCTTTGACAATCCTCACTATGCCTATGAGACAAACGTCATGGGTACGGTCAATCTCTTTGAGGCTATCCGCCAGTGCGACAGTGTAAAGAGTGTGGTGGTTATCACAACCGACAAAGTTTACGAAAATAAAGGAGATGGTGCCGTCTATGTGGAGGGCGACCCCTTAGGCGGCATCGATCCCTATTCCAGTAGTAAGACATGTATGGAGTATATTAGCGACACTTATAAACGTTCCTATCTGCAGGTGGAGGGGCGCATGGTGGGTGTGTCCACCGTGCGTGCCAGCAATGTGCTGGGCGGCGGTGACCACATTCAGTCCCGACTGATACCCTCTATCCTTAACTCTATTGCCGCCGGAAAGCCAGTGGAACTGCGCAACCCCCACCAGACCCGCCCTTGGCAGTCCGTCCTGGATGCCCTGAACGGCTATCTGACCATTGGACGTCTAATGGCCAAGGAGCCGGAGAAATATTCTAGCCAGTGGAACATTGGCCCTACTCTGGACGGTATCAAAGATGTTCTCTGGGTGGTTAGTAAGATGCAAGAACATTATGCCAATGCCGAATATGTGGTGGGCGATACCTTTGCTGTGACCGAGTCCAAGACCTTGGGGCTGGATATCCAGAAGTCCCTTGCAAAGTTGGATTGGGAACCAATCCTCTCCTGTGATAAGATGCTCTACAACATTGTGGAATTTTTCAAATTGCAGCAATCGGGCGTAAGCGAACGCGACATCTGTTCCAAACAGATTCGAGAATTTTTCCAAATAGAACAGGAGCAGTGAGATGAAGCGTGCCATCATAACAGGGGGAACCGGTTTTGTAGGTAGTGCCGTGATCCAAGAACTATTGGCACATCAGGTGGAGGTCTGGGCGGTGGTCCGTCCAGGCTTCCATCAGCATATGGATATATCGAGATTGAAGGACCTGCCGGTTCACTATGTGGAATGTAACTTCCATGAGATAGCCACTCTGCCGGACAAACTGTCTGAACGTGGATTTGATGTGTGGTATCAGTTTGCGTGGGATGGATTGCAAGGCGAGGCGCTGACCGACTATACAACTCAACTGAATAATATTAAGTGGACCTTAGATGCGGTTGTAGCGGCGGCGATGATCGGTTGTAAAAAGTTTGTTGGGTCCGGGAGTATTTCCCAGTATGAGCTGCAGGTGGAACATGGCAAGAATGATATGCATGACAAGCACCGCGTGTATAAAACAGCAAAATTGGCCTGCCAATATATGGGGAACAGCGTGGCGCAAGCCAGTGGCATAGAATTTATTTGGCCCATTATCACGAATATTTACGGGGTAGGAGAGTCCTCCCCACGGTTAGTCAATTCCATGATTCGGAATTTGAGGGCAGGAAAACACCAATCGCTCAGCGAAGGTGAGCAGATATATGATTTTATCTATATTACAGATGCAGCGAAAGCCTTTCGCTTGATTGGAGAGAAAGGGAGACCTGGACGCATTTATACCATCGCTCAGGGGCGGGCGCAGCCTCTGAAATATTTTTTAACGGCACTGCGGGATATTGTTGCACCCTATGAAGAACTGGGATTTGGAGAATCAGAATTTAATGGGATATATTTGCCTGCAGAGGCGTACAATATCGAGCAGCTTCAGTCTGACACTGGTTTTGTTCCAGATGTATCCTTTGAGGAAGGGATCCGCCGTACAGCAAATTGGATAGAGCAAACTGTGTGACAAAAGCAAAGTAGGAGACAGGTTATGACAAAAAACAGAATTGTTGCCCTGGATGGAATACGTGCGATAGGGATTCTTTTTATTATTGCCGGGCATCTTAAAGCGTTTGGATTATTAGACGGACAGGAAATAATAGGAAACTTTGTATTTTTTTTGCTAACCGGATTTAGTGCGGTGCTTTTTTCCAAAGAGGAGAAATTTTACTCCTATAAATATATTGCAGCTTTTTACATAAAACGCTTTATGAAAATCATGCCATTGTTGGCTGTCTCCTGTGTTCTATACGTTTTTGTATATCCCACTTTTGATCCTTTAGGGCAACTTACTTTTACAAACACTTATGGAACTGTATGGTTTGTTGCGCAACTTATGCTGTTTTGGTTGATCCAGCCCTTACTCATGCTGGTGATCGATTTTTTGAAGCGTAAATGTTCCATTCCAAATTTTCTCCTAGGAGCCGCAATTTTTCTTTTAGCTTTCCTATATGCTCCTGCGCTGGATGAAGTGTTTCTCTTTATAGGAGAGGGCGGCATTAGACCCTGGTTTATTAACTACATTTTATACGGTGTTGCATTGGGCTATGTTTGCCGCTCAAGCATTGTCAGGCGTGTTATCCAAAAGCGCAACATACAAGTGCTTTGTAGCTTCCTGTGGGTGCTGTTGCTTATCATTTTGGTGGTAGGATCTGGATTGTTTGATCTTCTGCCATCTAGCAGCAAAACTATTTTGATCTTGCCCTATCTTATTCTGATTTTTTCCCTATTGATTTTTTTTACCTTTTTTACTGGAGAACACTTTCCTGCTAAGATCTTGGGATGGAAACCTTTGGCGCTGATCGGACAACAGTCTTATGGACTGATGCTGTTTCATCTTCCGTTGCATGAACTCCTTCCGTTTGATGGAAGCCGTCATTTTTTTCTTGTTTTGGTGGTTACATTATTACTTTCCTTACTTTGTGATTTTTGTATTGTTAAAGCGATCAATAGATTTATCTTGGGCGTGGTTCAGGATATGGAGCATACGAAGGGCGTTGACCCCGTCAGTGTTTTGGTCCTGATGCTTCTGGGTATCTATTTATCTTCTGTATATTTAACTGCGCATAATAAAGAGTATGTTCTCAACCAAACAGTTGGTTTTTCAGCCTACTCTACCGCCGGACTGCGCAATGTCGTAGGAGGAATAGGGAAACCACTGGAAACTGGTTCTCAGATAAAAGAAAACGCATTTCTGGAATTTCATTTTGAAGATACTCCATACGACCTGATGGCAGTATTTAGCTTTGATTCTATTGAGCCAAACTCTAAGATAGTTATTTATGTAGATGGTGATTTATTGGGAAGTCAGTCAGTAGATGGAAGCGGATATATCCGATTTTTAATTCCAAATATGTATACACAAGACAATAAGCTATCCATTGAGCTTGACGTCTCTGGAGCCGCAATTTTGAAGTCTGCTAAGCTCCTTGAGGAGCGAACATACCAACTAGGTACAGATCTGACATTTACGAAACAGACACCAATTGCGAACAGCTACTTTGACTATGGACTTAAACCAGCAGAAGATACTGCTACATGGGCACAAAATGGGGCAAGGATGCGTTTGCCTCTAAGTGAAAAACCTGATACAGACCTTGCCCTGTCGCTGAACTGGGCAGCCCTCGACACTCATGCGCAGAGAATGCTCGTCCTATGCAATGGCGTAGAAATATTTCAGGGGATTTTTGAATATGAAAGCGCAACGACGTTAATTATTCCAAATGAATTAATTTCTGGTACGGAATTGTTGCTGGAATTCCAATTCCCTGACGCTTGCCCCAATTCGTTTGCATTTACATCCATGAAGCTGGAGAAAGTGCGGTGCTATATGCTGGGAGAGACGCTCTCATTCCGCGCTGGAGAAGCTACGGCTAACATCTTTTTTAGCTATGGACTGGGGGAACCGGAAGACAGCGCCACTTGGGCCAAAGGGGCGGGGAGCTGTACTTTGCCACTGGCAGATGAAGTCACCAGCGATCTATCAGTAACCCTATCTTGGGCGGCGGTTGATACCCATGCACAGAGGATGGTCGTAACCTGTCAGGGGGAAATGCTGCTTGACGAGCAGTTTGCGGATACACAGACAACGACCTTTGTGATTCCGCAGGCACTTGTAGAGAATTCTTTGCTGTGCTTGGACTTCCAGTTCCCTGATGCTTGCCCCAGTTCCTTTGCATTTACTGAGATGAGTGTGGAGGCAGTTACCTGATGCAGTCTGCACCGCTGGAGCGGTATAAGTCAATACAAATCAGTGCACCGCTAACATGCGTGGAGGCTAAGTGATGATTCAAAAGATTTTTAAGTATAAATTCCTCTTTTCTGAACTTGTTAAGCGGGATTTTATTCTAAAATATAAAAGAACGGTTCTTGGGATGTTATGGAGCGTCCTTTCACCTTTGCTTACCCTGTCAATTCAAATCCTTGTATTTACAAACTTTTTTGGGAGTGACATACCGCATTATACCATCTTTTTATTTTCTGGAAACTTGGTATACACCTATTTTAGCGAGGCAACCCAGAGTGGCCTGATGGCGTTAGCCTCCAATGCACCGATCTTTGCCAAGGTCAACGTACCAAAATATCTATTCGTATTCTCGCGAAATATCTCGTCACTAATAAACTTTGCACTAACCTTCTGTGTTTTTATGATTTTTGTATTTGTGGATGGGATACCAATTACGCCGCTATTTTTTCGGCTGTTCTACGTGATTGCCTGCATGCTGATATTTAACTGTGGGGTAAGTTTGATTTTGGCCACCGCATATATGTTCTTTCGCGATTTAAGCTACCTTTACAGTGTGCTGGTTCTTCTGCTGATGTATGTGTCCGCCATCTTTTATTCGGTGGAGAGTTTTTCGCTGATGGTTCAGAGGTTATTCCTTTGTAACCCCTTATATGTCTATATCAAGTATTTCCGCTTGATTGTCATTGATGCTACAATACCAAGTCCGGAGTATCATTTGCTCATGCTCTTTTATGCTATCTTTACCCTGCTGATAGGAACCATATTGTATAAGAGGCTGAATGGCCGGTTCTTATACTATTTCTAAGCGAGGAGGGGGATCTATATGAGTGAATTGATGCTGAAAGTAAATGATGTCTCTATCCGCTATCGGACAGGCGATTGCCAGTCTATTGGGATTAAAGAGTTCATTATGCGGAAGGTAACTCACACCTACCACACCTCTGAGTTCAGCGCGGTACAGCATGTTTCATTTGAGCTATATCGAGAGGATATGTTGGGGATTGTGGGAGTCAACGGTTCAGGTAAGTCCACCCTACTGAAGGCAGTTAGCGGTATTATGCCCCCTACAGAGGGAACTATTGAGGTCTATGGAAATGTGGCCGCCCTGCTGGAACTGGGTTCTGGATTTGACGGCGATTTGACGGTAAAGGAGAACACGTTCCTGCGGGGAGCACTGTTGGGATACTCCAAAAAGTTTATCCTGTCAAAATACCAGGATATTATTGAGTTTGCAGAGTTGACGGAGTTTGAGGATCGTCCTTTCCGACAACTCTCCTCTGGTATGCAGGCTCGGCTTGCATTTTCTATTGCCAGTATGGTTCAGCCGGAGGTGCTGATTCTGGACGAGGTGCTCTCTGTGGGAGACGGCGCATTTCAGAAAAGAAGCCAAGAAAAAATGAGAAATATTATTCAAGGCGGTGCTACCACCATTCTGGTTTCCCACTCCACGACTCAAGTACGGGAGATGTGCAATAAAGTGCTTTGGCTAGAACGGGGGCAACAGAAGATGTTTGGCGCTACACAGGAGGTGTGTGATGCATATGAGGACTACTTGGTGAAACGGTAAAACATCCCATGGCACATGTAATAGGAGCTGTTTTCTGTGATTACAATTTTATACGCATCTTCGGAGCAGTTTGCACCTGTACTCCGGGTTTCTCTTGAATCTCTGTTGCAAAATAAACACGCTGATACATTTTATCAGATTTATGTGATGGTAGAAACTCCGTACTCCGACGAGATAATGGCTCTGTTTGCTGGGTTGGAGGAGCGGTATTTAGGATTTTCCATCCACTGGATCATAATGGGGAAACAGTTTATCCGGACTAGGACAGACGGTGGGGGCGTGGGTAAGGAATCAAACTACCGGTTGATGGCTGCTGAGCTTCTGCCCAGTGTAGACTGGTGTCTGTATTTGGATGCAGATACCCTTGTTTTAAAGGACCTTTCCGATTTGTGTAGGCTGGAACGTGAACCATATTATATACTAGGACTGCGCCCATATTACTTTTTGGATGTTGCTACAAATCACTATACGCAGGCTCATTTTGACAAGTTTGAGCATATGATATGTGATGTGTCTGGTCGTCTTACTTATGATCAGTATATAGGTGCGGGCGTTATGATTATGAATTTGACGAAGTTGCGTGCTGATCACATGGTTGAAAAGTTTTTAGCACGAGTTCCTGCATATTCTGGCCCGTTAGACCAGGATATTTTAAACGCCTGTTGCTACGGATATATCGGAGAATTACCACCCGCCTACTGTATTGATTTAAATGATGTGTCAGATTTAGCGTGGTATCGGACATATTTTGCTGAACGGTATGAGCAGATCCAGCAGGCGATGGCTGCGCCATATATCATTCATTTTTCTGATCGATATAAACCGTGGCGCTACATTGGAGTGGAGTATGAAGTGACTTGGTGGCACTATGCCTTTCAGACTCCAGCGGCAGAGCCGCTTTGGCGGGTGCTTGCTCAGCGCAACCGGACAGCGGTGGGGGAAGGAAACTGCGAGCGCGAGTTGAATCAATTAAAAAGCAGCTTATCCTATCGCCTTGGCCGCGTATTGACTTGGTTACCAAGAAAAATATTAGGTATCATGAAGAAATGAGGGAGAGAGAATGGACAAAATTCCTGTGTTGTATCTGTCGTCAGAGGATTTTTCTAAAAAGATGGCGGTGTCTATGGTATCCTTGTTAGACAATAAGAAGCCGACAACCTACTACGATATCTATGTTCTGATAGAAAAACTTTATTCCAAAGATGCCCTGTGCCCTTTTGAGCAATTGAAAGAAAAGTATTCTGACTTTGATATTCACTGGATAGAAATGGATGACGCATTTAATGATACTCAAGTAAATGTCGTGGGAGTAGGCAAGGAAACAATGTATCGTTTGATGGCACCAGAGGTCCTGCCACAGGTGGACCGCTGTATTTACCTGGATGCGGATACGTTAATTTTAGATGATTTGAGTGAGATGTATGAATACGATATCGGGAATGACTATATTGCCGGTATCTACCCGGAGCGTTTTTTGACAAATATGATGTCTGACTACAAAAAAGCCTACGGCGGGGCGTCAGTACGAATGCTGGAAAAGCAGGTTGGGCTGTGTGTGTATGATCAATATATTGGTGCAGGCGTAATGATTATGAATTTGGCCCAGATGCGCACCGACCATATGACCAAGAAGTTTGTGGCGATGGTTAAGCCGAACTCACTACCCAAAGACCAAGATATCCTGAATACCTGTTGCTACGGACACATCTCAAAGCTTCCAGTTAAGTTCTGTATTGACTTACACGAGTTGGATGATCTGGACTGGTATGCGGATAATAACGAGGAGGAGTTGCGTCGTATCCAAAGGGCTTTGGGCAATCCTGTGGTTGTCCACTATTCTGATCGCTTTAAGCCTTGGGTGCGGTATGGCTTGCGCTATGAGAAGGTGTGGTGGAACTACGCATTCTCCCTCGGCTTTGGTGGTTTGATGTGGGACGAGTTGATGAAAAACCTTGGTGTAGAAAATCGGTCGCCTTCCATTATGACAGTCAACAACGGGATGACTTATCAGGAGGCATATAATGAATTTAGTAAAGGTATTTCGTATCGGATTGGACGTGCCATCACATATGTTCCACGTAAAATCTATTATTTCTTCAAATCGCATTAAAAGGATACAGAGGATGATTCTATGGAGCAGAACTATGATATTATAATCGTCGGCGCTGGTGCAGTGGGTTGCGCTATTGCACGGGAGTTGTCTCGCTTTCAGCTCCAGGTGGCATTGATGGAAAAAGAGGGGGATGTGGCCTGCGGCACGAGTGGACGGAATTCTGCTGTGGTCCACGCCGGATTCAACAACAAGCCGGGGAGTCTAATGGCGGAGCTATGTGTAGAAGGAAATCAGGGGTTTGAGGCCCTGTGCCATGAGTTAGATGTCCCGTATCAAAAGACGGGAAAACTGTTGGTAGCCTTTGACGATGAGGATATGGAGACTCTTCGCGGCGTGGTGGACAAAGGAATCAGAAATGGATGCAAGGGCTTGGAACTTATTGACCAGCAGCGGGTGAATAAAATTGCTCCCAACATCGGCGGTATCGGCGGAATGTATTCCCCTGAAACAGCGATTTTTGATCCATTCACCTATTGCATTGCATTGGCAGAGAATGCGGTACAAAACGGTGTCGTCCTTTATCTGGAGCATGAGGTGACAGAGATCACCCGTACCCAGGAGGGCTTTCGTATCATAGCGGGTAGAGAGCCTTTCACCTGCCGTTATCTGATCAACAGCGCAGGGCTCTATTCCGACCATATCTCTGAACTGGCAGGTGTAAGGGGGTATCAACTGTACCCCTGTCGCGGTGAGTACTACATCCTCGATAAGATCGCATCAGAATACCTGAATATTCCTGTATATCCGGCCCCAAAACCGGGTATAGGTGGGTTGGGTGTACACCTCACACCTACAATTGACGGAAATATTATTATTGGTCCCAGTGCAGAGTATATTAATGCAAAAGACGATTTTGCTTGTACACCTGAGGCGATGGACAAGCTGTTCCGGGAGGCGGTTCAGCTCCTTCCTTTGCTGGAACGCAAACATATTATTGGCAATTATAGTGGCATTCGCCCGAAGCAAGCGCCTCCCGAAGAGGGAGGTTTTCGCGACTTTGTTATTAAGGAGGAGCCGGAATGCCCTGGACTGATCAACCTGATCGGCATAGAATCCCCCGGCTTGACAGCGTCAATGCCCATTGCGCGTCGGGTATGCGATATCCTTTCCGATCACATGGAGCTAATGAAGAAGGATAATTTCATTGCCCAGCGCAAGGGCCCTGTACGCTTTCGTGATCAGACCCCGGAGGAGCAGGCACGGCTTATTACCGAAGACCCAGACTATGGTGAAATTATCTGCCGCTGTCAGATTGTAACCAAAAAAGAGATTAGACAGGCTATCGAGAATCCACTGGGGGTCCGAAGCATTTCTGGCATTAAATATCGTGCGTGGGCCACGACGGGGCGTTGTAACGGTGGTTATTGCTTTTCACGCATTGTAGATATACTGATTCATGAATATGGGATGGATGCTACAGAGATCCGATATCGTAGCAAGGGCAGTGAACTTTTTGTGGATGAGGCAAGAAAATGAAAGTGTATGATGTTATCGTAGTGGGTGGTGGTCCAGGTGGTCTGGCTGCAGCCACTGCCGCAAAGAAAAACGGAGCAGATCAAGTGCTGGTTCTAGAGAGGGAAAACCAGCTGGGCGGCATCTTAAACCAGTGTATTCACGATGGATTTGGTTTATACCGTTACAATAGCCAGCTTAGCGGACCTGAGTATGCATTGCGCGCTATCCATGAGGCAGAAGAGGCAGAGGTGACTTGGGAGACCGGTTGCATGGTAGTGAAAGTTCGGCCACATGGGCAGGAGCATGAGGTGATTTGCTTCCAGCGGTCTGGTATGGCCTATTACAGGGCAAGTTCTGTAATCTTTGCCACAGGTTGCCGGGAACGTACCCGCGGAATGATCTCAATTCCTGGTTCCAGGCCTGCAGGCGTGTACACCGCCGGTGTGGCACAGGACTTTGTGAATAAGAAGGGAATTATAGTAGGACGCCGCGTGGTTATTCTGGGCTCAGGCGATATAGGCCTAATTATGGCTAGACGACTGACCCTGGAGGGAGCGCAGATTTTGGCCGTTGTGGAGATTATGGAGGCGCCGGGTGGATTGGCCCGCAATATTACCCAGTGCTTGGATGACTTCGGTATTCCTCTTTATTTGAACCATACCGTGTCTAGGATAATTGGTAAGCAACGGGTGGAGGCAGTAGAGATTAGCAAGGTGGATAGAACAAAAAAGGTTATTCCTGGTACAGCTTGGGTTGTGCCCTGTGATACCGTAATTCTCTCCGTGGGGTTGATCCCAGAAAATGAGGTGGCCTCCACCGCTGGTGTGGCACTGGATAAGCATACCAATGGTGCAATCACTGATGAATATTTGCAGACCAGTGTGCCGGGGGTCTTCTCTTGTGGAAATTCTCGCCGAGTTATGGATCTGGTAGATTTTGTGTCGGAGCAGGGCGAACTAGCGGGTGCCAATGCGGTCCATTTTCTGAAAGGTGAGCCCATGCAACGCTGGGAGGGTAGATTGGAAAATTCCATGTTGAAGGGCAAGCCTACTCCAAACAGTGTGACTTGTACACTCTGTCCCAATGGATGCCAGGTTAAATTATTGACTGATGGAACTGTCCAGGGTAACCGCTGTTCCAAAGGCGCTGATTTTGCACAGCAGGAGGCATGCTCTCCTGAACGTATCCTGACTACGACGGTACGGGCAGGGGGGCGACTAGTGGCGGTGCGCAGCGACCGGCCAGTAAAGCGTTCAGAGATGTGTAAGCTCGTATCATATATCAAAGGTCAGTCTTATGCGCTTCCAATCTGTGCAGGGGAAATTTTGCTGACGCAGATTGGCGAAAATGTAGTGAATATTATTGCAGAACAAAAGGTGACCTAATTATCTATTATAGGGGATCAGTTTTCAGAAAAGGTGGCAGCTAAATGGATGAATAAGTCTGTAGTGCCAATTGTAACAGTATCTTCAGCAGAATATTTGGACTATGCATTGGTGATGATGTGGTCTGTGCTAGAACATGGTAATTCAGGGACAATATACCATTTCTATCTTTTTCACAATGAACTGACAGAAGGGATGCAGAATTGGTTTAAAGAGCAACTTTTGGTTTGGGAGAACTGTATAGTTTCTTTCCTTGATATTCGAACGATCGAGTCTAAGTTCTTGCCAGCACCTGGTGAGTGGACGGGGAAACTCGCTTGCTTCAGCCTGTTTTGCGTAGATTTTCTTCCCCAATACGATAAGGTTCTAGCATTGGATATTGATTTAATTGTACAGCGAGATATAGCACAGTTGTATAATACAAAGATGGGCAATGCCTTGCTGGGAGCGGTTTACGATTTAGACTTTATTGGACAATGGTGTAAGGGAAATCGGGAATACCATCGCTATTATAAAGAGGAGGTTCCTCTGCCCGATCCAAAGCATTATATTCAGACGGGTGTACTGGTCATAAATTTACAGGAATTGAGAAAAAATTTTTTGCCGGGATTATTTATTACTGTAGCAGCGAAAAAAAAGTTCCGATATGATGACCAGGATATCTGGAATTTATATGTCGGAAACCGTGTGATGAAACTTGACTACCGATGGAATGTTCTGCATAATAACAACCAGTATCGTCTGCGCTATGTTATGGACTTTGCTCCCCTTGAAGAATTTCAGGCATATATGGAGTCTCGTAAAGATCCATTTATTGTCCACTATGCGGGGGATCAGAAACCTTGGGATGACATGAATTGTGATTTTGGCGATGTATTTTGGGATACTGTGAAGCACACTCCAGTTAGTGAAAAAATCACTGCTCGTGTTTCCCCAAAAAGCAAAACTTTACACAGTAGATGCCTGAGAAAATTATATTATGAGTGGAGAAGATTATGTGAAAAATTAAGGCACGTTTAGAGCACCTAACAAAACCGAAAAGCGATGAGAGCGGTGGCAAGGGTCATCAGGGGCAAATGGATATCGGCCCTGCGCTCATAGCGAACGAGCAAACGCCTGTATCGATGAAAGCAGGCAATAGTGCGCTGGACAATCCAGCCGTGTTTTCCTGGGTGAGAGGAACGATCGATTCCTCGCCGGGTAATCCGGTGTTTGATATACCGGGCTGTACAGGCATTTTTGCAGAAGGAAACGTCATATCCTTTATCTGCGTGAAGTTTCTGAGGATGGTACGTTGGTTTTCCGTGCAAATTCCTTAAAGAAGGTACATGTTCTAGTCTGGTTTCAAGCATTTTGCAGTCGTGAACATTGGCAGCCGTGAGGCCAACGGTAGGCGGAATACCATTTTCATCCGTTTATAATATGATGCTTGCTTCCAGGGCAACCTCGATTTACCGGGGTGGGCCCTGTAAGTTTGCCCCCCCTTTTGCCTGAAGCAAAGAGTTGCCAATACACGCTCTGGTCCAGTCCAGCTGGTAGTGTCAAGTATTTTTCGCAAAATGGTTTGCAGGCCCTGGCATGAGAGAAGTCAGCCAGCAATGGAGGCGTCCTCAAGGGCAGCCTCCAGGTGCTTCATGTTCATGTACTTCTTGTTGCCCCACTGGGTGCCGGCCACATGGCGCAGCCGGGCGCAGACCAGCATGAGGGCGGAGTTGCCGTCTGGGAAACTGCCCACTACACGAGTGCGGCGGCGGATCTCCCGGTTGAGCCGTTCAATGACGTTATTGGTACGGATGCGAGTCCAGTGTTCGCTGGGAAAATCGCAGTAAGTCAGCGTTTCCTCAATGCCATCCTCCACCTTCTTGGCGGCCTCTTTCAACTTCATAGAGCGCAGTTGCTCCACCACGGCTTTGGCTTTCTCCCGGGCAGCTTTCTTGCTCTCCTGAGCATGGATCGCTTTGAGCATCTTTGCCACCAGCTTCACCTTGGAGCGAGGCGTTACGGAGAACACATTGCGGTAGAAGTGCACAGTACACCGCTGGTACTTGGCCTCTGGGAATACTTCTCCCACAGCTTCCAGCATACCAAGGCATTTGTCTCCAACCACCAGTTTAACCCCGTCCAGGCCGCGGCCGCGCAGCCACTGGAAGAAGCTGACCCAGCTGGACTTGTCCTCTTTCATCCCCTCGGCGGCACCAAGAACCTCACGGTTTCCGTCCTCATTCACTGCAATCGCCACCAGAATGGCCACATTTTCAAACTCTCCGCCCCAATTTCGGCGCAGGTAGATCCCATCCACATAGACATACGGATAGCGCCCGCCTTGCAGAGGGCGGTTCTGCCAGTCTTCAATGTGGACATACGCTTTCTTGTTCAGCTCACTGATGGTGGCCGGAGACACCTTGCTGCCCCACAGAGCCTCAGTAATATCCTCCACACGTCGGACGGATACGCCTGCCAGGTACATCTCAATGAGAGCTTCTTCTACACTGCTCTCCCGGCGGCGATACCGCTCAATGATGGCGGTCTCAAAGGAGATTCCCTTGAGCTTGGGCACCTTCAGGGTAACGTCCCCGGATGTAGTGGTGAGATTCCGGTTGTAGTGACCGCTCCGCTACCCCTGGCGCTGCTCATTACGCTCGTACCGAGCAGCCTGGGTCAGCTTTTCTGCCTCGGCCTCCAGCAGCTCGTTGAGTGTCTCCTCTACGCTGCCACGCACAAGTTCCTTGAGCTGCCCCCTTGATTACTTCCTCATTCAGCTGTACAATCTTTTCAGGCATGGTTTGCTCGCTCCTTTCAGAATGGTGTGTCGCGACTTCATTCTACCAGAGGGCTGCAAACCATGTCTTCTTTTATTTACTTTTCAATTTGAGAAAATTATTGTACCTTATCG
>OBZV01000365.1_pt1 | contig 36096 bp, 29 predicted proteins | sample 1501581 | NCBI WGS metagenome assembly OBZV01 (sample SAMEA2580257, study PRJEB22360) | human gut metagenome | biome: human gut; feature: human-associated habitat; material: faeces | place: Denmark | collected 2008/2010
CGTTTGTCAACAACTTTTTTAATTTATTTTTTTGTTTCTTTCGAAACATCTGCCGTTCTCTTAAGCGCGAAGATTATATTAGCAAATCCCAAACCGTTTGTCAACAACTTTTTTCTTTTTTTATCAGCTTCGGCCAAAAAATTAGACGGTCTGTTTTAGATCTTGGAACCACAATTTCATTTTAAATATATGATAATGCAAAAATCCCCTGCCATCAGGCATTTGAACCTGTGGCAGAGGATTTTTATAAAGCTTATATCTCTATTGTCACTATTTTTTACTATTTATTCTTATTCTGGTTTCACCGGTATTACCACATCGCCTGTAGCTCCAGGGCCTCCATTTTCAGCTGCTGTTGTAGTTGCTGCACTGGTCGGTGCTGGTGCCGGAGAAGCTGTTGTCGGTGCTGTAGTTGCTGCCATTGAATGCTCCGGTGCTGCTGTGGTATGACTTGCAGCCGTTGTTTCATTTGGAGATACAACTGTTGTACCCGCAGAAGTTGTTTCGCCTGGAACATAGCCATCTGGCATTCCGTCTACTGCAGACGGAACAGTTGTTGCCTGTGTGGTAGTTTCAGATGGATTTAATACAACACCAGTGGAATTCCGGCGAACCACCGGCGTATGACCCTTATAGGTGGTTTTATGATCCAGCTCTCTGGATATTTCTTTTCCATTCTTATAAACAACCTTATAGGTTTCCCATCTGCTTCCGGCGCTTCCCTTGGATTTTATCACTTCTTCTCCCGGCTGAAGTGTCTGATCTTCCTCATAAGTAGGATTTGGTGTGCCAAGGTCTTCTACCTTCTTGGAATCCAGATCCCATGTAATACCATCTTCCAGGATCGGGATACCATAAACAGATACTGTTACTTTCTGATCTGCATAACTTGCCCTTAAACCAATGGCTGTGCTGGAATTATTAATAAACTTAAAGTCTGGCTGATCCCAGCTGACGGTTGCATCACGGCCCGGTGTAACATAACTTGGCTCAAATGTATGGGAGCGGCGGGAGCTGATCTTTAAACCAGCTTTAAATACTGCATTATATAAAGTAGTAGAAACCTGGCATACACCGCCGCCGATCTCCTGTACTACTTCTCCGTTATTATAGGCAGCTGCACCCTTATATCCCTTTGCCTCTGTACGCTGTCCTACTGTACCGTTAAAGGAAAATTCCTGTCCCGGTTTAATAACTGTACCATTAATAGCCTCTGCTGCCAGGCGAACGTTGGTATTACGGTTCTGGTTTGCTGTGGTATTGGTTGTAAAAGAACTGATGGTCTTATATTTTTCTTTTGCGCTTGCTGCTGATATCTCAGGTGCTACATCACTTCCGGTTGCAGTGATCTTTGCATCAAACTTCTTATCCTTTAATGCCTGGGAAATATCGGCTGCCAGCTTGTCCTGATCAATGGCAAAACCATTTTCCTCTCCTGCAAATACAAACTTTCCGCTTGCTGCATCAAATTTATCAATAGAACCGTTCTTTGCTTTTTTATCCCATTTTGCCCCGCAGGCTGCTGCTTCTGCTTTTACCTTCTCATCCAGTCCTGAGGTATCTAATGTATAACTCTCCTGTGGATCGCTGCCATCTTTATAGATTTCATCTAAGAGAGCATCTACTTTTTCTGCCATCAGGTCAGTTACCTTATACTGGTCAGAATCGTATTCAACCGTCATGCTCCATGGAAACTCTTTTAAGATTGCTGCTTTTGCTTCACTTTTAGACATTCCGGTAATGGAAATCCCATCAACCTGGACTTCTTTCTGCATTTCAGTCTCAGATTCGCTTTCGATCACTGTTTCCGTTCCTGCAATATCTGTATTAGAACCTTTTCCCTTCAGTGCAAGAGAGATTCCTGTGATAAATACGATCAGGACTACACCTGCAATAGCAATGATCTTGTAATTTGGTCCTTTCTTTCTGTGGTATCCGCTGCTGCGTCTGGTGGAATAACTTCCTCCAGAGCGTGAAGAATAACCAGACGATGTGCTTCTTCCCGATGCACTGCCTTTATTTGTACCTCTGGCCCGGCTTCTGCCTGTAGAGGAGTTCCGACTTCTGCTGTTTTCTAACTGATTCATGTCTTTTCACCTGTTACATTTCCTGCAAATTTTTAATTACAGCTTGTAGTATAGCATACTTTATTTAAAATGGAACTGGTTTTTAAACTTTTTTCAGAGTAATTCTTTGCTCTTTTTTTCGTTTCTAACATTCCTGTTAAAAGTATTACCAAAGTATTTCATTCGTGTTATTATTATAGAAAGAACATAAAAACACCAAGGAGGTTTTGACCATGGGTTTTGTTGACCTGCACGTTCATTCCGATGCTTCTGATGGCACCTTTACACCTACCCAGGTTGTAGAACTGGCAAAAAATGCCGGTCTGGATGCCATTGCATTAACAGATCACGACACAACAGCAGGAGTAGATGAAGCATTAGAAGCCGCACATCATTTGAATATAGAAGTAATCCCCGGAATTGAAGTATCCAGCAGTTTCGATGGAACAGAGATCCATATTCTGGGACTTTTTGTTGACCAGAAGGATCCCGTACTTGCTGCCATGCTTGAAAAAATGCTGTTCAGCCGTGACCGGCGCAATGAAAAAATGCTTGAAAACCTGGCTGCAGACGGCATTATTTTTACAAAAGAGGAACTTTGCGGAAACAATCCGGACACCATTATCACAAGAGCTCATATTGCACATGCCCTGATCGTCAAAGGTATCTGTTCCAATACAGATCAGGCTTTTAAAAAATATCTCCAGTACGGCGGCCGCTACTGCCCGCAAAAAGAGCATCTTACTCCTGAAGAAGTCGTGAAAACCTTGACAAAAAATGGTGCATTTGTGGCTCTGGCTCATCCATTCCAATATAAATTCGGTGATAAAAAGACGGAAGAACTGATCGCTTATATGGCAGAGCTTGGCATGAAAGGGCTGGAAGTCTATCACTCATCCAATAACAAACTGGAGAGTATGAAGCTGCGTGAAATGGCATCCAGACACCACCTGCTTCCTACCGGCGGCTCTGATTTCCATGGCGGTAATAAGCCGGATATTTCTATTGGTACAGGCCGGGGCGGACTTCGTGTTTCCTCCCTGCTTTTAGATGATATAAAGCGGGCAAGAGGAAATTAACCTGCTTCTGCACAGCATTTTTTATTAAATCGCAAAATTTTACCCTTGTATCCAGTATTCTTCTTTGCTATAATGCAGTCGTTAAAAGATTAACCACGCAAATGATAAATGATGTAATCCCATGTACTCTTGAAGTCTTTTTGTACCTGATCTTGCAGGAAAAACTCCGGGAGAACATATCATAAAGAAGGAGGAATTACTATGAAGATCCAGAACATTACCGATGTAGAGAAATTTTTCAAAGTGATCGATCAGTGCAAGGGCACTGTAGAACTGGTTTCACCGGAAGGCGACCGCATTAACTTAAAATCCAAACTGGCGCAGTACCTTTCTATGGCTACTATTTTTTCCAATGGCTATATTAAGGAACTGGATCTGGTTGCACATGATAAAGAGGATATTGAACGCCTGATCAAATATATGTATCAGGGCGAGTAAACAGCTAAGTATTTAAAAAGCTGCGGGAGTACATCATTTTCAGTCTCCCGCAGCTTTTTATTCCAGTTTTCCCGCTTCCCGGATCAGTACTTCCCTGATCTCTTTTTCACCAGCCTTAAATGTTCCCTGAGCCATAAGCTCGCTTCCGCCGCCTCTTCCGTTCAGTTCACTGTTCATAGCCTTACTTAATTTGCGCATGTCTGCCTGGCTGCTGCCTAAGGCATACTGATATACCTGCTCTTCTTCCTTTCCGGAGAAAACTCCCACGATCTTTCCTTTACCTTTTTCATACAGCATAGTGGACAGCTGACGCAGCTGTACCGGAGATAATCCTTCCTCAAACACAGCCAGTACCTCTCCACTTTCCGGATAGCTTTCTACTTTTTTCTCTAAAAGCTGCTGGCAAAGACGTCCATTTACCATATCCTTTTCCTGGCTCTCATTTTTCAGCTTTTCAACCGCTTCCGGAACCAGTGCCAATTTAGCAGACAGCAGGTTAGAAATGCGGATCTCATCTTTTAAGCGCTCTCTGTAATCTATCAGTGCCCGGCGACCACAGAGCATGGAAATACGCACGCCGCCCTTGTAATTGATCATAGTACGCAGCTTAATAATGCCTACTTCTCCTGTTGTCTCTACATGGGTACCGCAGCAGGCGCAGATATCTCCCCCTGGTATCTCCACAATACGCACTACGCCCGTCAGTTCTTTTTTGCTTCTGTAATCTAACTGTTCCAGTTCTTCTTTGGACGGATAAAATACATGAACAGGTACATTGTCATAAATCAGCTGGTTTGCCTCATCTTCCAGGGCATCTAACTGTTCCTGGGTAATAATACCATTAAAATCCACAGTCACTTCATCTGTGCCCATATGAAAGCCCACATTGTCATAACCAAAGTGCTTATGTACAAGACCGGAGAAAATATGTTCTCCTGTATGCTGCTGCATATTATCATAACGCTTCTGCCAGTCAATGATTCCCTCTGCCAAAGTACCTTCTTCTAACGGAGTTTCCAGCTCATGAATGATCTCTTCTCCTTTTTCACAGACATGGAGAACCTTCACTCCATTTAAAGTACCCGTATCACTGGGTTGTCCGCCCCCTTCTGGATAAAAAGCAGTCTGGTTCAAGATAGCATCCCAGGTGCCTTTTTTATTTTGTGTACAGGAAATAACAGTGCACATAAAATTTTTTACATATGGGGTTACATAATATAAACGGTTCTGATCCATCTCTATTCCTCCTCGTACTAATAATGTTCTCTTAATGTTCTCTCGAAGTCTTTTCCGCAGCATATTTTTTCATTCATGCTCTTTATCATATAATCGTCAAAAAACTAACAGCTATTATTATAGTACAAATGCACATGATTTTGCTCTGTTTTTTTATTTTTTTCAAAAAAGAAGAAACATGAGCAAGCTGCCCTACATATCATAGGATTGTAATCAAACATATTTCGGAGGAACTAACATGAGTGATGTAGCAGCAACAAACTGCGGATGTGACTGCGGGTGCGGATGCCAGAGCGGAGGAAATGGATGCAATATCATCTGGCTCATCCTGATCTTATGCTGCTGTGGCGGCAATGGGTTTGGCGGCTGTTTCGGAAATAACGGCTGCGGCAATGGATGCGGCAACGGATGCGGATACGATATTATCTGGATCCTGCTGCTCTTATGCTGCTGTGGCGGCAACAACGGCGGCTTTTGCTGATCCTTCGTAAACAAGCGGGGCGTGTAAACGCCCCCCCTGTTTTCATCTTATGGGATCATTCTTCTCCCCTTTTCTATTTTCTTCTCTACTTTTTCTTTCTTTAAAACCTCTGTTTTTCTTTTTCTGTATACATTCCTCATCTATTTCATATACTGCATTTCCATCGATCACCAGTCTGCTATACATACAGCTTACCTCCTTTTTGAGAGTACATACCCCCTACTACAATATATGCATGAAATAACAGGCTGCCGCATAAGTTTAAACCAAAGCAGCAAGGTTGGTAAAAATATGAATCCTTCTAATGAACATATAGATTATAAACTCACTGATCTGGATTATCTTACTGGTGACCATCATCTTCAAATGATGAAAGCGGCCCTTCCTTTCTTAAATGTTCCCCAGCAGCGGGCTCTTTCCATGTTTGTAAAGCTCCAGGAACTGAAAAATACCTTTCAGCTTTTCGAAAATGGGGAAACTGCAGCAATGGGCATCTGTTCCCTGGATTCTCCTCCTGGGAAGCAGGCTTCTCCCAGGGAACTTTTAAAAGCCTTAAAGCCTTATGGAAATCCGGGGGAACAAAATCTTATAGACGCGGCAAATTCATTACTGGAAGGCCAGACTCCCTTAGAACAAATCCGTCGTTTTCTGACCCCCAGCCAGCAGGCTCGTTTTGAGACTTTGCAGATGGTTATTGCGGCTTTACAGGCCATGAACTGATCCTGACAATTTTCTGTCTTTTAATGTTCTCTCGGAAAGGAGTTATTATGGATAATAACTGGAAACAGGATCCCCGCCTTAAGGCCATGGATCCCGAAAAGGTAACATTATTGACCGGATTTGCTGAAAAAATATCTCATACAGACCAGTCCCATTTTATGAGCAGCTTCCTTCAGATCTGTCAGGAGGCCAATTCAAAGGGGCTGCATTTTACAGATTCTGAAACTGCACTGCTGGTAGAGATCTTAAGCTGCCATATGCCAGAAAAAGACCGAAAAAAGCTTCAGTTTCTGAAGCTGGCAGCAGGAAAGATCGCAGGCGGAATTAACCGGTAGATTATTTTTTCAGCCTCTTGTATGCCCTAAATCGCTTTTAATTGTTGCATTTTTATTTTATATATGCTATATTCTCCCCATGCGGCAAAAAGCCGTTACGATATACTACTCTGGAGAGTCTCTTTCAATATCTGAAATGAGCGCCGAAGGTGTACAGCAGGAATATATGCAAAATATTTCCTGCCAATCTCTCAGGCAAAAGGACAGGGCGGAATAAGACGATCCACAGACGTAGAACATACAAAGGGAGACTATCTATTATTATGGACATGTTTGTGAAAATGGTCAATTCTGCCAACACTTTTTTATGGAATGTAATCCTGATCCTTTTACTGTGCGGTACTGGTATCTATTATACGCTCCGCCTTAAATTCGTTCAGATCCGCGAATTTAAACAGGGCTTAAAGCAGGTATTCGGCGGTATTGGAAAAAAACACGAGAAAAAAGAAGGAGAGATGACTTCCTTTCAATCTGTTGCAACTGCTATTGCTGCCCAGGTTGGTACCGGAAACCTGACGGGTGCTGCTACTGCCCTGATTGGCGGCGGACCGGGCGCTATCTTCTGGATGTGGATGTCTGCTTTCTTTGGCATGGCAACCATTTATGCAGAAGCTACTCTTGCACAGAATTATAAAACAGTACAGCACGGAGAAGTAACAGGCGGTCCTGTTTATTACATCCATGCTGCATTTAAAGGACTTTTTGGTAAGGTCCTTGGTGTTGTTTTCGCCATCTTTTTGATCCTGGCACTGGGATTCATGGGCAATATGGTACAGTCAAACTCTATCAGCACTGCCTTCAGCCAGGTATTTACCTCACGAAATATCTCGATCCCGCCTTTTACAGTTGGCCTTTTTCTGGCTGTTATTTCCCTGTTCGTATTTATCGGCGGCACCAACCGTCTGGCTGCAGTTGTGGAAAAGCTGGTTCCATTTATGGCACTTGTATACATTGCCGGAAGTCTGATCGTTATCCTCTGCAACATCACCCGCTTACCTTCTGCTTTTGCCCAGATCCTGTTAGGCGCCTTTAAGCCATCTGCTGTTTTAGGCGGCGTAGCTGGCGTAACCGTAAAAGAAGCTATCCGTTATGGTGTTGCCAGAGGTCTTTTCTCCAATGAAGCCGGTATGGGTTCTACACCTCACGCACATGCAAGAGCAGTTGTGAAAAATCCTCACTGTCAGGGCCTGGCAGCCATGATCAGCGTATTTATTGATACCTTTATCGTATTAAATTTAACTGTATTCAGTATCCTTACTACCGACTCTTTAAATAGCGGCAAAGCCGGCATTATGCTGACCCAGTACGCATTTTCTACTGTTTTCGGCTCTTTCGGCGATATTTTCATTGCTGTATGCCTTCTGTTCTTTGCCTTTTCCACCATCCTCGGCTGGCACTTTTTCGGTTCCATCAATGTAAAGCATTTATTCGGCAAAAAGGGCATGATCCCTTATTCTGTTCTGGTTGCAGTCTTTATCATCGTTGGTTCTATGTTAAAGGTGGATCTGGTCTGGACTTTAGCCGACTTCTTTAACGGCCTTATGGTCATTCCTAATGCCCTGGCGCTGTTGGCTTTAAGCGGGGTCGTGGCTTCTATTTGTAAAAAATATAGTTCCGGAGGATCTGATAACTAGTATAGTTATTTACGAAACGATGTACTAGATTAAACTTAAAAGGGCGCCAGCCAAGGCGCCCCTTTTTTATGCATTTCTTATTTCATATACTCACTTAGATCCAGATGTTTTGCATCTTTTGCGATCATGATCCTGGTACCGGCATCTGCAGATCCGATCAGTTCTTTCATCCGGCTTTCCGGCAGGCAGATGCAGCCTGAAGAACCTTTATACGAGGTTGCCATAAAACAGTGAAGGAAAATAGCTGAACCTGCGCCGGGTGTTCTTTCTTTATTATAATCCAGATTTAAAGCGTAATTATAATAAGGAGTGGCTTTGATCAGATTTTCACCGGAATTCCAGTCTTTTGCTGTGGTCTTATCATTAACCAGCTGATTATAATGAGGACTGGCTGGATCATCTACCCAGAAATCACCTTTCACGATCTTATGATATGGCAGTACACTTCCCGGATCATCTAAAAGGCCAAAGGCCAGATCAAAGGAATACACCCCTGAAGGAGTTGCTCCATCTCCTTCTTTTTTATTGTCCGTAATACCATTTCTTCCTACATAGCCTTTTTCTGTCCACTTTAATTCCCAGTTTCCGTTTTCCTTCTTATAATAAGAAATATCTGCATTGCAATCACCAGTTCCTGCTACTGTAAGGATCTGGCTAACAGGCACCATCTGCTGATCCTGCTGAATGTCACCCGGCTTTTCTCCAGTTGAAACACTTGAATCTGAAACGGAAGCTTCACCCGGTCCTCCTGTCTTTGCATTTAAGTCTGCTCTTCCTGCGGCAAAGGAAGTCATGCCTAATACTCCTGTAGTAATCAATGCCGCTGCAAATATCATCCATTTTTTCTTCTGTATCTTCAAATGTATATACACTCCCCTCTATTTGTTATTTCTGTTTTCTATCCTTTATCTTACCACATCTGCTCCTTCCTTTCTCTTACATTTTTCTTACCCTGATCAAAAATAAAAAACAACAAAAACCCATGCCGCTAGGCGCACCCATACAAAAAAGGCACCGGTTATGCACCGATGCCCTTTTTGTATCTGCAATTTAAATTATTCCACTCTTCAAATAATTCATGAATTATAATTATTTGCAAACAATGTTAATGATCTTTCCCGGAACGTAGATTTCTTTTACTACATTTCCGCTCATCTTATCCTTTACTGCTTCCTTGCCCTGGGCAATAGCATCTTCCTTGGAGATATCAGCAGGTACGCTGATAACAGCACGGGTCTTGCCATTTACCTGAACAGCTACTTCTACTTCATCATCCTTCATAGCCTCAGCATCACACTCTGGCCACTGGGAATGGAACACACTGCCAGTTCCACCTAACTGACTCCACAGCTCTTCACCGATATGTGGTGCAAATGGAGCTAACAGGATAACGAAAGTCTTTAAGGTCTCCTTATCGATTCCGCCTTCCTTCTTAGACAGATCCATTAACTTGTTGTTGTATTCCATGAAACCGGAAATAACAGTATTTAAGCTGAACTGGTTAAATCTCTGTTCGATGTCGTAAACCAGTTTATGACGCAGCTTGATCATTTCCTTGGTTTCTTTCACATCTTTGTCCTTGCTGTCCATAACCAGATTCCAGAAACGGTTCAGGAAACGGGATACACCTTCAATACCTCTGTCATCCCACTCTGCATCCTGCTCTGGCGGTCCTACGAACAGTTCGTAAAGTCTTAAGGAATCGCAGCCATAATCTCTTACCAGATCATCAGGAGAAACAACGTTGCCCTTGGACTTACTCATCTTAATACCATTCTTACCAGTGATCATACCCTGATTAAACAGCTTCTTAAACGGCTCATCAAAGTCAATTACACCAATATCGCACAGGAACTTGGTATAGAAACGTGAATACAGTAAGTGAAGAACTGCATGCTCTACACCACCGATATACATATCAACCGGCAGATATTTGTCAGCTTTTTCTCTGGAAACCAGTGCTTCGCTGTTGTGGCTGTCCACATAACGCAGGAAGTACCAGGAAGAACCAGCCCACTGAGGCATAGTGTTGGTCTCTCTCTTAGAAGGAGCACCGCAGACTGGACAGGTGGTATTTACCCACTCGTCAATAGCAGCCAATGGTGATTCGCCGGTTCCTGTAGGCTGATAGCTTTCTACCTCAGGCAGCTTTAATGGAAGCTGATCTTCCGGTACCGGTACACAGCCGCACTTCGGGCAGTGGATGATCGGGATCGGCTCACCCCAGTAACGCTGACGGGAGAATACCCAGTCACGCAGCTTGTAATTAACAGTCTTGCGTCCAAAGCCTTTTTCTTCAATAATATGTGGAGCTTCCTTCTTTAATACAGAAGATTCCATGCCATTCCAGTCACCGGAGTTGATCATGGTTCCGCTTGCTTCTGTATAAGCTTCTGTCATATTTTCGATTTCCTTACCATCCTTGGCAATAACCTGGATGATCGGAAGATTAAATTTCTTAGCAAATTCAAAGTCTCTGTCATCATGGGCAGGTACGCACATGATAGCACCGGTACCATAATCAGCTAATACATAATCAGACAGCCAGATCGGTGTTTTTGCACCGTTTAACGGGTTGATGGCATAGCTTCCGGTAAATACGCCTGTCTTTTCCTTTGCCTGCATACGGTCTACATTGGAACGCATGGAAGCATCGAAAATGTATTTTTCAACTTCTTCCCTGGTCTCATCTGTAGCAAGGCTCTCAGCCAGCTTATGCTCTGGAGCCAGTACCATAAAGGTTGCGCCATACAGAGTATCAGGTCTTGTGGTGTAAACAGTGATCTTTTCATCTCTGCCTTCGATCGGGAACTCAACCTCTGCACCGTAGGATTTTCCGATCCAGTCAGTCTGCATCTTCTTAACCTTTTCAGGCCAGTCAAGCTTATCCAGGTCATTTAACAGTCTCTCTGCATATGCAGTGATCTTTAACATCCACTGGCGCAGGTTCTTCTTTGTAACAGGAGTTCCGCAGCGCTCGCAGCAGCCGTTTACAACTTCCTCGTTAGCCAGACCTGTCTTACAGGAAGGACACCAGTTGATCGGGAATTCCTTCTCATATGCAAGACCCCTCTTAAACATCTGAACGAAGATCCACTGGGTCCACTTGTAAAATTCCGGATCAGTAGTATTTACTTCCATATCCCAGTCATAGATAGCAGCGATCTGCTTGATCTGACGCTTGATATTTGCAATATTTGCTGCTGTAGATTTTGCAGGATGTACGCCCATCTTAATAGCGTAATTTTCTGCAGGCAGACCAAATGCGTCCCAGCCCATTGGATGGATCACATATTTGCCCTTTAACAGCTGATATCTGCTCCATACATCAGAGATAACATAGCCTCTCCAATGTCCTACATGAAGACCATTTCCTGACGGATATGGGAACATATCCAGGCAGTAATATTTCTCTTTCTTTCCATCATTTACATTGATGGGGTTCTTTTCCCAGTTCTCACGCCATTTTTTCTCAATAGCGGAGTGATTATACTGTGATGCCATAATTCATTCCTCCGTAAATATTACCGTGGGTGACGCAATAAAATAAAAAAACTGCGTCTCCTGTTTCCAAGAGACGCAGATATCATTTCCACGCGGTACCACTCTGATTCATGCAAAGTCGCATGCACTCAATTCCTCTTATAACGGTAAGGTCTCCGTCTTTTCTTACTGGATAATAAAATACATGAAAAAAGAATTTTCTGAAGTTTCATGTTTTTCCATACTGTTCGGAAAAGCTGCTCATGGATCAGTTCAACGCTTCCCAGTCACCGGTTCTCATCTTTTCCCGGCTCTCTGTGGGGCTTAAAAAGTGTTTACTACTTCCATATCAATGCATTTGCACTAAACCATAATTTAGCATATTTACACATCAGTGTCAATACCCTCTTTTTCGCTCCAATGAGCCTGGTAAGCCATTTTCGCCTTCCTCATTTCCCTTGAACCCTTAGATGGAAGAGCCTTTTTTGCATACTTTGCAGGAGTTGTTTCCATAGATGGTCTTGCAGGACCGGCAAATGCCTGAGGGGTGAATAAAACACAATAACCAGCCATGTCGCGAAGCCATCCCTTTTCAAACCAGCCTAATTGTTTTCCCGGAAAATTGTATACTGCCTCCTGGAACAGATAAGCGACAGCTCTTCCATCAAAGGTCCAGATCACATCGTTTTCAATATAGGCAGCTGCTTTTCCCTTTTTATTATAAAGTGTCATGTTCTCATCCTCCTGTAAAATACACCATAATACTTTCGAAAATTATTTTAACCTATTCCACTTTGAAAGGCAATGGTATAATGTATTGGTCCAAAAGAAAAACAGGAGGATTTTTATCATGTACATCGCAGACCTTCACATACATTCCCGTTACTCCATGGCTACCAGCAAGTTCCTCACACCGGAATACCTGGATCTGTGGGCCAGAAAAAAGGGCATCCATATTCTGGGGACCGGGGATTTTACACACCCATTATGGAGAGAAGAATTAAAAGAAAAATTAGAACCGGCTGAACCTGGGCTTTACAAGCTGAAACCAGAATTACGCCTTTCTGAGATTCCTTCCGGTTCCTTTGATCCCCGTTTTATAGTCAGCGGAGAGATCAGTACCATTTATAAGAAAAATGGCCGTACACGGAAAGTGCACAGCCTGATCCTTCTTCCAGGTCTTGACGTTGCAGATCGTCTTTCCGAAGAATTGGAAAAAATCGGAAATATCCATTCTGACGGCCGCCCTATTTTAGGACTGGACTGCCATGACCTGTTAGATATGTCTCTCACTATATGCCCGGAAGCCATGTACATTCCAGCCCACATCTGGACTCCCCATTTTTCTGTATTCGGGGCATTTTCCGGATTTGACAGTATGGAAGAATGCTTTGAAAAATTAACGCCTCATATCCATGCTGTAGAGACCGGCCTTTCCTCTGACCCGCCTATGAACTGGAGTGTGCCATCTTTAAGCCGGTATCAGCTGATCTCCAACTCAGATGCCCACTCTCCCTCAAAACTTGGACGGGAAGCTACCTTGCTTAATACCGAGCTTTCTTATAAAGATATTTACACTGCCATCCAGACTGGAAACGGACTTGCCGGTACACTGGAATTCTTCCCTCAGGAGGGGAAATATTTCATGGACGGTCACAGAAAATGCGGAGTATGCTTAACACCGGAGGAAGCCGTTAAATTAAATGGGATCTGTCCGGTCTGCGGCAAAAAGCTTACCACTGGAGTATTGCACCGGGTACAGGATCTGGCGGCACTTTCTGTACCTGACCCGTCTGGCAATATCCAGATATCCTCTGGAAAATTGCAGTTTGAAAATGCTTTTTCAACTTCAAAGACAACTGTCAGCATTCCTGCCATCCGCCGCCCCTTTGAAAGCATCTCCCCGCTGCCGGAGCTGATTGCCGCTGCCAAAGGTCTCTCATCTTCCAGCGTAAAGGTTTCCAGGATCTATGAAACACTATTAAACGAACTTGGAAATGAATTTTTCTTATTAAGAGAAGCAAAAATCTCCGACATTGCAGCTGTTTCATCTGAAAATATTGCAGATGCTATTACCTGCCTGCGTCAGGGAAAAGTCCACTGGAATCCCGGTTTTGACGGGCAGTTTGGCACTATGGAGCTGGTACATCCTTTTCACCAGTTAAATTCTGACTAATGCCACGCCATCCAGCAAAAGATTTGCTGTGCGGAACCCAAATGTGTCTTCGATCACTAATGTTTTGCCACTTTCTTCTCTGTAATCCACGCCACATTCAAGGGTTCCGCCTGCATGACCAATACGCAGATACTGTGTATCTGCTTCTTTTCTCAAAACCTGTTCCACTATACTTCCCGGCACTACTGCCGCTGCAGCTGTGCACATGGCACCGGTCATAGCATAACTTGGATGTGCTTTCTGCATAGACATCATACGGGAAAGAAGATCGATCTCCTCTTTTTTTATCATTTTTCCATCGGAAGTAATATAATCATCTGCCTCAGCTACGAAAGTCATTTTAGGGATTCCCGGTGTTTCCCATGCAGATTTCTTATAATCACTGATCAGTCCCAGCTTAACAGCAGCAAGACCTCTTACTGTTTCTAAAAGTTCCAGCTTTTTCTCATCTGCATTTAGTTCCTCTGGGAGTTCCTTTCCGCTAAGCCCCAGATCCTCTGCCTTTACAAATACAAGCGGATTCGCTGCGTCAATAATGGACACTTCTATGGATCCTATTCCAGGTACTTCCAAAGCATCTACTGCTTTTCCTGTCGGAAGAAGTCCCATTTTAAGGGTTCCTGCCGGATCTATAAATTTCAGCTTTATAGGTGAAGCTGGTGTCGGTACTCCTGCAATCTTAAAATCCCCCTGGTATATAACTCTTCCTTCCTCTGTTTTTACATCAGCAGCAATGACTTTATCTGTATTTGTATTATAGATCCTGACTGTAGTCATACCTTCCTTTACAGTTACCAAACCTTTTTCAATAGCAAAGGGGCCTACTCCTGAAGAAATATTTCCGCAATTTCCTTTATAGCTTACCACCGGTTTATCCACAGACACCTGGGCAAAGGTATAATCTACATCTGCATCTGCCCGTTCTGATTTCTTTATGATTGCTACTTTACTTGTAACAGATTGTGAACCGCCTAATCCATCAATCTGTTTCTGATCCGGACTTCCCATTAAACGCAGTAATATCTTATCCCATTCACTATGGTCTTTTGGAAGATCTTCTTCCAGAATATATACACCTTTACTTGTTCCGCCTCTCATAATCGTTACGGGAAGCTTTAAAATATGATTTTCCTTCTCCTGCATCATTCAATCTCCTTATACCCAGTAATATTAAACAGCTGGCCTTACTGCTATTTCTGGTACCGTACCTTTTGATGATTTCAGCATATCACACCGCGGCCAGGAATAGAAATTCATTATTTTCATTAAAACTATTCATTTTATCAATAGTTTTTGGTATGATAAGAAAGCAAGAAAACCCAGACAACACAGAAAGGAACAGACAACATATGGATTTTAAAGATCTGTCCTATGTAATAGCCATTGCAAAAACACAAAATATTACAAAAGCCGCTGATATGCTTTATGTGACTCAGCCGACTCTTACCAAATTCCTTCAAAATCTTGAACGGGAAATGGGACAGAAATTATTTAAAAAATTAGGGAACCGCTTTGTTTTAACATATGCCGGAGAGCGTTATGTGGCAAAAGCAACCGAAATATTGAATTTAAAGAAAGAATTAGACCAGGAAATGGGAGATATTATACGACAGAATGCCGGTCTTTTAAAAATCGCTTTTCCAACTATGCGTGGAACCTATATGCTTCCCTGTACACTTCCTATTTTCCGTAGTCTGTATCCCAATGTACGCCTGGAGATCCGGGAAGCACACTCCAGTCTTTTAGAAGGAATGCTTTTAAACGGAGACGCTGACCTTGCATTTTTTAACCTGCCAGTAAAAAGCCCGGATATTGACTATCAGATCATCAGCCATGAAGAAGTTGTTCTCGTTCTTGGCAATGACCACCCTTTAAAAAATAAAGGTATAAAAAAAGAAGGCTGCAAATACCCCTGGCTTGATCTGGATCTTTTAGAAAATGAATCTTTTATCCTGCAGCCTTCGGATCAAAGAACCCGGCAGACAGTGGATCAATTATTTAAATCCTATCATATCCACCCGAAAATATGCCTTCAGACCAGCAATATTCCCGCTGCTGCGGAGCTTGCCTCCCAGGGATACGGAGCCTGCTTTGTAACAGAAACCCATTTAAAACATATTCCTTTCAAGAAAAAACCTGTTCTTTTTTCTGTAGGCACCCCGAATACAACTGTAGATTTTGTTGCAGCCTTCAGGAAGGGAAGTTATCTGTCTTATCATGCACAGGAATATATCAAAATTGTCCGGGATTTTACATAAAAAATCTTCACCGGCTCATTTTTTATTCAACTGACACCATAAATGATCTTTCATGTAAGCAAAAAAATCCCCCTGTGTTTGCAGGGGGAAATTCTAAAAGGGCAACACACCGCTTCTGTTTACAGATGTGCAATAATAGCCTTCTCATATTCAATGGTTGTAGCAGTTCCGCCGATATCTGGTGTAAGAACGCTTCCGTCCTCCAGCACCAGGTCTACTGCCTTGCGAATCCTGGCAGCAACGTCTTTCTTTCCGATATGCTCTAACAGCATACATGCAGACCATAAGAACGCAGTTGGGTTTGCAATTCCCTGTCCTGCAATATCAGGGGCACTGCCGTGAACTGCCTCGAACATGGCGAAATCTTTACCTAGGTTGCTGGATGGAAGAAGTCCCAGACCTCCGATGAGGCCGCTGACCAGATCAGATAAAACATCGCCATACAGGTTTTCTGTTACGATAATATCAAATTTTTCAGGATGCATAACCAGCTGCATAGCCACATTGTCTACGATCTTATCATCTGCTTCAATACCCGGATATTCCTTGCTGATATCATAGAAGATATCGCGGAACATTCCGTCTGCCATTTTCATGATATTTGCCTTATGAACGCAGGTCACTTTCTTACGTTTATGGCTTACTGCATAGTCGAAAGCAGCGCGGATGATACGCTCACAGCATTTTCTGGTAATGATCTTAATAGAATGAACCGTATCCTTATCGATCATCTCTTCTACGCCTGCATACAGATCCTCTGTATTTTCGCGGAAGATAACAATATCTACATTTTCAAATGCAGTCTTTACAGCAGAGTTTGTCTTTGCTGGACGGATATTTGCGTAAAGATCATACTTCTTTCTTAAAGTAACATTTAAAGAACGGAATCCCTTTCCTAAAGGAGTTGTAATAGGGGACTTTAATAAAATGTGGGTCTTTTTCATAGAAGCATAGCCCTCTTTCGGGATCAGTTCACCATGCGCTTCGTATTCTGCAGCACCTACATTAAATACCTCATAATTTAAACCTGCCCCAGCTGCGTCTAAAATCCTTAAAACACAATCTGTGATCTCCGGTCCGATTCCATCGCCTTTAAATACTGTAATTGTATCTGTCATCTCTATCTCTCCTCCATTACTGTGTATTCTTTATTATCTCCTACATACTTAGTTGCAGGACGCATGATTCTTCCATCATAAAGCTTATTTTCAATATTGTGGGCAACCCAGCCAACCAGACGGCTGCACACGAACAATGGTGTATAAAGGTCTCTTGGGATGCCTAACATTTCATAAGCAAAACCGCTGTAATAATCTACATTAGTAGGAAGTGCAACTCCCTTGCGCTCTTTCATAGTCTCTAAAGCAATACGTTCAAACCTCTGACGGAAATCAAATTCCGTCATCATCTTCTTTTCCTTTGCAACTTCTAAGCAGCGTGCTCTTAACATTTCTGCACGAGGATCGGAAATGGTATAAACTGCATGGCCAAATCCATACACAAGACCGGAACGGTCATATAACTCACCATCCATCAGCTTGTTTACTGCAGCCTTTATCTTCTTGTCATCTGCTGCATATCCGCCAGTCTCTTCTAATACTGCATCCATCATTTCAGCAACCTTAATGTTTGCACCGCCGTGCCTTGGTCCCTTCATGGAACCAATGCTTCCGGAAACTGTAGAATAAATATCAGTACCTGTAGAAGCGATCACTACATTAGTAAATGTAGAGTTATTGCCGCCGCCATGATCTGCATGAAGGATGAGGATTGTATCTAACAGTCTTGCCTCTTTATCGGAAAACTCCTGGTCCTTTCTTAAAAGGCTTAAGAAATTTTCTGCAATGGAATAATTCGGGTTTGCATAATGGATAAACAGGCTGTCCCTGTTGTAATAATGTACCTTGCTCTGATATGCATAGCAGGCAATAGATGGAAGCTTTGCCATTAAGTTAATACCCTTTACCAGAGTTTCATACACATCAATGTTGTCCGGGTCATCATCGTAATTATATAAAGTAAGAACTGCATCCTGAAGCTTGTTCATCAGGTTTTTACCCGGCATACGCAGCAGGTTCATTTCCACGAACTCATCCGGGATCTCATAACAGTCAGTCAGGATATTCCGGAAATGCTCCAGTTCTGCTTTTTTTGGCAGGTAGCCAAAGAGCAGAAGGAAACAAATTTCCTCATAACCAAAATGACTGTCTTGTTTGCCCTTTACCAGGTCTTCCACATCATAACCTCTATAATACAGCTTTCCTGGAATAGCCTTGATCCCGCCTTCCGGGGTCTCCTCATAACCTACAACATCTGCCACCCGGGTAAGTCCTACTCTTACCCCAGTGCCGTCTTCATTTCGAAGACCTTTTTTTACATTATATTCTTTATACCACTTATTAGGGATATCTGTATAATTCTGGGATTTTCCATAAAATTGTGCAAGATAACTGTCTTTCATGATCTGCTCTCCTCTCCGGCATATTCTTCGTGCTGCTAATCTTCGCCGTCAGCTTAATGTCTGTTTCTGTTGTAATTGATCAGGCATCCCGCCTTAACAATGGCTCTTTCTTCCGGTGTCATATCTGTAATATAAAGGTCTAATTCTTTAATCTGGGCCTTTACATCTTTTCCGTTTCCAAGAACATAGGCCTTAATAGAATTTAAATCACCGTCCAGTGCTTTTCTCACGCCTGGAACGTAGATATAATCGCCTACTTCAAAATCAGGTTCTGCTTCCATCTGGAATGGCAGCATGCCCCAGTTCATTACATTGGAACGATATCTCTTGGTGGCATATTCTTTACAGATATTTGCAAGTCCGCCGATCACTCTCTGGCAGCTGGCTGCCTGCTCTCTTGCAGAGCCGTCACCAGGCTTTACTGCATATACCATGCTTCCTACTTCCGTATCTTTTACAGAAATATTATCATTTCCTGCAATCGTTCTGATAGCTGCAAATACATTTGCAAGATCCGGTTCTAATGCCAGTTCTTTTTCTTCGTCATCAGCAACTCTTGCTTTTTCTAACTTATCTACTTCTTTCGTCCGCCCTACATACTCTGGATCTCTTCTGGATAAAGTAAATTCTGCCAGTCCCAGTGGATTGGAACGGTAGGAAGATGTTTCACCAGACGGGATCAGTTCATCCGTAGTAGTTACCGGATCCATGATCTTGGAGCATACCTTTAAGAGGATATTATCTGTTAACGGGCTCATTTCCGGCCAGTCTTTAATATTTGGACCATATACAAGGGATTTCTCCTCTTCTGCTTTTCCAAATCCCTGGTATACACGGTTCTTATAAGACTTATCATCAAAGTTATATTCCGGAATATCATTCCAGCAGTCTAACTCCCATGCAGAAGTAAGCTTTCCGCCATTTGCCGCTGTTGCTGCAATAGAACGTGCATCCATTAATGCTACGGCTGCCATCTGTCCGTTTCCTGGCTTACTTCCTTCACGGTTAGGGAAGTTTCTGGTGGTATGACGGATACTTAAACCGTTGTTGCAAGGTGTATCTCCTGCACCAAAGCAAGGTCCGCAGAAAGCAGTACGGATGATCGCACCTGCATCCATAAGATCCGAAATAGCTCCCTTCTTAACCAGGTCTGAGAATACAGGCTGGGAAGAAGGATAAACAGCCAGTGAAAATTCATCACAGCCACAGTTTTTTCCGCGAAGTGCATGTGCTGCTTCCATCACATTGGTGTAAGTTCCGCCTGCACAGCCTGCGATGATTCCCTGCTGTACCATCAGGTCATTTCCAGCTATTTTATCAAGGAGTGTAAAATGCGCTTTTCCTCCGGATACTCTTTCAGCATCCTTTTCTACCATATGAAGGATATCCTTCATATTTGCCTTTAATTCATCAATTTCAAAGGCATTGCTTGGATGGAACGGAAGAGCGATCATTGGTTTTACTGTGCTTAAATCTACATAGACACAGCCATCATAGTAAGCTACATCTGCAGGATCCAGTTTCTTGTAATCTTCTTCTCTGTGATGCTCTGCCAGGTATTTTCTGGTATCCTCATCTGTTCTCCAGATAGATGTTAAACAGGTAGTCTCCGTTGTCATTACATCTACGCCGTTTCTGTAATCAGTAGTCATAGAAGCAACACCAGGACCAACAAATTCCATTACCTTATTCTTTACATAGCCATTTTTAAATACCGCGCGAATGATCGCCAGGGCAATATCCTGAGGGCCGGTACCAGGTTTCGGACATCCGTCTAAGTAAACTGCAATAACTCCCGGATAAGCTACATCATATGTATCACGAAGCAGCTGTTTTACCAGTTCTCCGCCGCCTTCACCAATAGCCATGGTTCCTAATGCACCGTATCTGGTGTGGCTGTCAGATCCAAGTATCATCTTTCCGCAGCCTGCCATCATTTCTCTCATATACTGATGGATCACTGCGATATGTGGCGGAACGTAGATGCCGCCGTATTTCTTTGCAGCGGAAAGACCAAACATGTGATCATCTTCATTGATGGTTCCGCCTACTGCACAAAGTGTATTGTGGCAGTTAGTCAGGACATAGGGAATCGGGAACTTTTCCATACCGGATGCCTTAGCAGTCTGGACAATCCCTACAAATGTAATATCATGGGATGTCATGCTGTCAAAACGGAGCTTTAAATGTTCCATGTTATCAGCTGTATTGTGGGCACTTAAAATAGAATAAGCAATCGTTCCCTTTTTAGCGGCTTCTTTATCTGCTTTCTTTCCTGTAAGGGATTCTACCTTTGCGCTTTCCTGCTCTGGGATGATTTCTTTTCCATTTACAAGATAAATCCCACCATCATATAATGATACCATTTTTTACCTCCTGATTTCCGCTCACAAAGGGGCTTTGTCATTCTCATCTGCCTTCTTTATGGCTCATTTCGTCGTTGGTTCTTACTATAAACCAATTATTTTGATTTGTCCAGTCTATATATTGTAATCGTAACAGCTTTTTGATTGTGGCGTGAGGTATAAGAAGGGGATTTTTGCTGTTGTATTGTATCGCTTTAATGTGTGATAATTAAAAAAATCCCACTTTCTGGTTTCCAAAGGTTCACCCTTCAGAAATTCCAGAAAGCGGGATTTCCCATATATTATCTGCTTTTTTCTTTAAACATATCTTTCTTGAATTAGTTACAGTTCAGCCATCATATACTGATTTTGATGAACTGTAACTTTAATTATTCTTCCTTCGCAGCAGCCCTTGCTTCTACTTCGCGCTTCTGTACATCTCCAGGAGCCTGCTCGTAGCGACTGAATTCATAGGAAAAGTCTCCTAAACCACCAGTCATGGAACGAAGATCGGTGTTGTAGCCGAACAGCTCAGACATTGGAACGTCTGCTTCGATGACCTGTTTACCATGATGATCGGATTCCATACCTAATACGCGTCCTCTTCTGCGGTTTAAGTCACCCATAATATCGCCGGTAAAGCGGTCAGGAGCAACAACCTTTAAGGAAGCGATCGGCTCTAAGAGCACTGGATTTGCATCCATGAAGCCCTGCTTAAATGCCAGGATGGTAGCCATCTTAAATGCCATTTCTGAAGAGTCTACCGGATGGTAGGAACCATCTAACAGAGTAGCTTTTAAGCCAACAACCGGATATCCAGCCAGCGGGCCCTTAAGAACGCATTCCTGCAATCCCTTTTCAACTGCCGGGAAGTAGTTCTTCGGTACGGAGCCGCCGAACACCTTCTCTTCAAAGATGTATGGTGTCTCTAAATCGCCTGATGGCTCAAATTCCATGATAACATCACCGTACTGGCCATGTCCACCGGACTGTTTCTTATGTTTGCCCTGTACTTTAACTTTCTTTCTTAAGGTCTCACGGAAAGCAAATTTAGGCTTTGACAGAACTACATCTACTTTGTAGCGGGTCTGCAGCTTGCTGATCACAACATCTAACTGCTGATCGCCAATACCATAAATCAGAGACTGGCGGTTTTCAGGATCATTTTTAACCTGTAAGGTCAGATCTTCTTCCATCATACGTGCTAATGCGGTGGAAACCTTGTCATCTTCACCCTTATTGGCTGCCTTGTAAGCCATGTATGTATATGGTGTGGAGATCTGTGGTTTGTGGTAAACGATCGGTGCTGTACGGACTGCCATGGTATCCCCGGTTCCTGTTACAGTAAGTTTTGCAACTGCGCCGATATCACCAGCTTTTAACTCCGGAACTTCAATGACTTCCTTACCGCGCATTATATAAACTTTACCGATCTTCTCTTCTGCATCTTTGTTTACATTGTATACAACAGTATCACCTTTTAAGGTACCTGTACAGATCTTCATCAGAGAATATTTTCCAATAAATGGATCTACGATGGTCTTAAATACTCTTGCAGAAAGAGATACATCATCATTATATTTAGCGGTGAAACGCTCACCTGTGGAAACGTCTACACCGATACACTCAAAGTGATTTGGTGCCGGGAAGTATTTATCAATAACCTGAAGGAGAACCTTAAATCCCTGGCAGTTGATTCCGGAGCCCATCATAACAGGTACAATGTCGCCTTCGATAACATGTGCTCTTAATGCACCGGATATTTCTTCCTGTGTAAATTCTTCTCCCAGGAAATAACGTTCCATATATTCTTCACTGGTTTCTGCAACTGCCTCAATGAGAGCATCTCTTGCGATGGTTAAGTTCTTCTGAACATAATCAGGGATCTCACACTCAACATAATCACTGAGATTTGTAAAGCGGCGGCCTGCCATCTTTACTACGTTTACGAAACCTACGAATTTTTCATTTTCACGGATTGGAAGCTGGAAAGGAGCGATCTTTCTTCCGAACTTTTTCTCCAGCTTTACAACCAGCTCACGATAGCTGGCATGATCATCGTCCATATTGGTAACGAAGATCAGTCTTGGCAGATTGTACTTTTCGCACATCTCCCATGCTCTTTCTGTACCAGGCTCAATACCTGCTTTACAGTTTACAACGATAATGGCTGCATCAGCAACGCTGATAGCTTCTTCTACTTCACCTACGAAGTCAAAAAATCCGGGAGTATCCAGTAAGTTGATCTTAACCGGTCCGTTCTCTCCCTGGTATTCCAGAGGAATCAGTGTGGTGGAAATGGAAAACTGTCTCTTGATCTCTTCTTTGTCGTAATCACTAATGGTATTTCCGTCAGCAACCTTGCCCATACGCTTGGTAACACCTGTGATCAAAGCCATTGCCTCCGCAACTGTTGTCTTACCTGCGCCTCCATGACCAAGTAATACAACGTTGCGGATTTGTTCAGTACCATATACGTTCATAAACTTCCCTCCTGTACACTTTATTTGTACGAAGCAGCTCTGTTTTTCTGCCTCGTCTTTGCCATGTGTACATTCTACTATATTTTTCTGAAATTTTCAAGTTTTTTGTTAAATTCTACACAACATTTTTCCAAAACATTCCAGATAATTCGATTTATATTACCATGTATCCATGTTTTTTCTCATTTTTTACTGTCATTTTGCCTTTATATTTCAGCAAAACCCTCGTTCTGCCTGCTCTCCTTGCAATTGTATGCCCAGATTGGTAAAATAGTTGCAGAATAATGAGAAAGGTATGCACATTTTATGTCTGAAACTAAGGTTTTTAAAAATACTATACAGAAAATACAGATCCGCGGCGCCCGTGTCCACAATCTGAAAAATATCAATGTAGATGTACCATTAAACCAGATCGTAGCTATTGCCGGAGTCTCCGGCTCAGGAAAGTCTTCCCTGGCTTTAGGCGTATTGTATGCAGAAGGTTCCAGACGCTATCTGGAGTCTCTTTCTACCTATACAAGACGGCGCATGACTCAGGCATCTAAAGCCTGCGTGGATGACATCTTACACGTTCCTGCCGCTCTCGCCCTGCATCAGCGTCCCGGTGTTCCCGGCATCCGAAGCACTTTTGGAACTGGTACCGAACTTTTAAACAGCCTGCGCCTGATGTATTCCCGTCTGGCTTCCCACTGCTGTCCCAATGGGCATTATCTGGCTCCTGCACTGGCAGTAGCTGCTGGAAAAGAACTGGTCTGTCCTGAATGCGGCATCCGCTTTTTCGCTCCTTCTGCAGAGGAACTGGCTTTTAACAGTCAGGGGGCCTGCCGGACCTGCAACGGAACAGGAACGGTGCGCACTGTAGACTTAAATACACTGGTGCCAAATGATTCTTTAACCATTGACGAAGGCGCTGTTGCTCCCTGGAATACCCTTATGTGGTCTTTGATGACCGATGTGTGCCGGGAAATGGGCGTGCGTACAAATGTACCTTTTAAAGAATTAACCAAACAGGAAAAGGACATTGTTTTCCATGGACCTGCTGAGAAAAAACATATTTTTTATCATGCAAAAAACTCCAATCAGGCAGGGGAACTGGATTTTACTTATTTTAATGCTGTTTACACCGTAGAAAATGCACTTTCTAAAGTAAAGGATGAAAAGGGTATGAAACGGGTGGAAAAATTTTTAAAGGAAGATATCTGCCCGGACTGCCACGGTTCCCGTTTAAATGAACGTGCAAGAGCACCGAAATTGCAGGGAATTTCCCTTGCACAGGCCTGTGAAATGACTTTATCTCAACTGACCACCTGGGTGGACAATGTGCCGGCTTCTCTTCCACCGGAAATGTTGCCTATGGCAGAAAGCATCTGTGAATCCTTCCAGACAGCTTCGAAACGGCTTATGGAGCTTGGTCTCGGATATCTTTCCCTGGACCGTGCTGCTTCTACTCTCTCTACCGGGGAACGTCAGAGAATGCAGTTAGCAAGAGCCGTACGCAACCGCACCACAGGTGTTCTTTATGTACTAGATGAACCGTCTATCGGACTGCACCCAGTAAACATTGTTGGACTGACGGGAGTTATGGATGATCTGATCGCTGATGGAAATTCCGTTATCCTGGTAGATCATGACACCCAGATCCTTTCCCATGCAGACTGGCTGATCGAAATGGGACCGGAAGCAGGGGCAAAAGGCGGACAGGTGATCGCAGAAGGAACGATTGCTGATATTGCAAAAAATAAAGACTCCCGCATTGGTGCTTTTCTAAAGCCGGAATGTATGAAACGCCTGCGCCCGGTGATCATGGAAGACTGCCTGTTTGAACATGGCGCAGTTTCCCTTGCTACCGGTGCGATCCATACAGTAAAGCCACTTGAAGTAAAGATTCCCAAAGGCCGCCTTACGGTTGTAACCGGTGTTTCCGGTTCCGGAAAAACCACGCTCATCCTGGAAAGCCTGGTGCCTGGTATGGAAGCTGCTATTGCGAAAGCACCTCTGCCCTCCCACGTTCTTTCTGTAGACCCGGCAGGTATTTCACAGGTAAAGTTGATCGATGCTACTCCTATTGGCATCAATGTGCGCTCCACTGCTGCTACTTATGCCAATGTCCACGATGAACTGCGAAAAGTATTTGCCAAAACAGCAGATGCTAAAAATATGGGATATAAAGCAGGTGATTTTTCCTATAACACTGGAAAGCTTCGCTGCCCTGTATGTGACGGCACCGGCCAGGTCAGTCTGGATGTACAGTTTCTGCCTGATGTTGACATTCCATGCCCGGAGTGCAGAGGTTCCAGATATGCCAAAGAAGCTTCCCTCATTAAATATACCAATAAAAAGGGGCAAAAAGTTTCCCTTCCGGAACTTATGGACATGGACATCCACACAGCTCTTGAAGCCTGCGATGACGTAAAGCTGGTCAAACAACGCCTCACTGTGTTAAAAGAGCTTGGACTTGGCTATCTGACTTTAGGAGAAGAAACCCCAAGCCTTTCCGGTGGTGAGGCCCAACGTCTGAAACTGGCCAGTGAAATGGGCAAGCTGCAAAATGACTCTCTGTTTATCTTTGATGAGCCTACCATCGGTCTTCATCCTCTGGATGTACAGACACTTCTTAAGGTATTCCAGACCCTTATGGAAAACGGTGCAACCGTTGTGGTCATCGAACATGATCTTGATGTGATCCGCAATGCTGACTATATCATTGACATGGGACCAGGCGGTGGTGCTGACGGTGGCCGTATTGTTGCCTGCGAGACACCGGAAAAGCTGGCGAAAAATCCATTCAGCCAGACAGGTCATTATTTATGACCTGTGTTTGTTTTTACATAAAAGCGTTAAAGTTTAAAGCATTAAAGTGTTGACTTTTATGCTTTTATATATTAAACTGTCTGCAAGCTTTTAAAACAGGATATCCATTATGCGGATAAAAATAAGAATGCAGATAATATTATGCAGATAAGGAGTGTACCAGACTATGATCATTATCATGAAACCACAGGCTTCCAAAGAAGACGTTCAGAAAGTAACTTCCCTCATTGAATCAAAGGGCCTTCAGGTCCACCTTTCCGAAGGTTCCCAGGTCACTATTGTTGGAGTTGTAGGTGATAAGACCAAGCTTGCAGGAAGTAACATTGAAATGAGTGAGGGCGTTGACAAAGTTGTTGCTGTCACAGAGTCCTACAAACTGGTCAACAAAAAATTCCACCCTGATGACTCTGTTATTCCTGTTGGTAATACCCATATTGGGCCGGGAACCATGACTGTAATGGCAGGTCCCTGTGCAATTGAGTCAAAGGAGCAGCTGCTCTCTACTGCTTTCGCTGTAAAAAAGGCTGGTGCTACCTTCCTTCGCGGCGGTGCTTACAAACCCCGTACCTCCCCATACTCTTTCCAGGGGCTGGAAGAAGAAGGCTTAAAATATATGAAGGAAGCCAGAGAAGCGACCGGACTGAACGTGATCTGCGAAGTTACCAGTGCCCATGCCATTGAAGCTGCCGTTAAATACGTAGACATGCTTCAGATCGGTGCCAGAAATATGCAGAACTTTGAGCTGTTGAAGGAAGCCGGAAAATCAGGAATGCCTGTATTGTTAAAACGCGGCTTATGTGCTACCATAGATGAGTGGCTGAATGCTGCTGAATACATTATTTCAGAGGGAAATCCAAATATCGTTTTATGTGAACGTGGTATCCGTACCTACGAAACATCCACCAGAAATACTCTGGATATCAGTGCGGTTCCTGTGATCCGCCAGAAGAGCCATCTTCCTGTGATCGTAGATCCAAGCCATGCAACGGGGGTAAGGGCTTATGTAGAACCTCTTGCAAAAGCTGCTGTGGCAGTTGGCGCTGATGGACTGATGATCGAGGTTCATCCAGATCCGTCCAAAGCACTTTCCGACGGTCCTCAGTCTCTTACTTTTGATGCATTTGATAAATTAATGGCAGACTTAAAGCCATATGTGGATCTGGCTGGCAGAACTTTTGAAGCCAGATAACTAGTACATCGTTTCGTAAATAACTGTACTAATCACGTAGGATGCGGAGTTGAGTGTGCAGGTCTAAAAACGCAGGCGTAGCGGGCTACGCTGAGGCTTTTAGGCCTGTGCAATCAGATTCGCAGACAAGTGAGTGGTACAGTTATTTCGAAAACGATGTACTAGCATACCACTTATTATCCACAGCCAAACACCTGAAGGCCTTTCTTTCGTAAAGGTTTTCAGGTGATTCTGTATTGTAAGGAGCAATTTTGAAATGGAAAAATTCACCATGAATGATACAACCATTGCCTTTATTGGTCTTGGCCTTATCGGTGGTTCCTTGGCTAAGGGAATTAAAAAAGCACGTCCGGATATCCGCATCATGGCCTATATGCGCACCCGTTCCAAACTGGAACAGGCTAAAAAAGACGGTATTGTAGATGTTATTTTAGACGGCATTGATGAGCAGTTAAAACAATGTGACCTGATCTTTTTATGTACACCAGTGGAATACAATGCACAATATCTGTCTAAGATCCGCTCCTATTTAAAACCGGGGGCTTTGATCACGGATGTTGGCAGCACCAAGACCGACATCCACAAAGAGATCCTGCGTCAGGGACTTACAGACTGTTTTGTAGGCGGGCATCCCATGGCAGGTTCTGAAAAAACAGGCTATGAAAATGCAACTGACCATCTCCTTGAAAATGCTTATTATATTGTTACACCGCCAGAAGGTTTTAACCAGAATGGCTGTGGATATGGCAATATTTCCCCGAAATACTCCGAAAATGTCAAACGCATTATCGCCGTTGCGCAGACTGTGGGGGCGATCCCCCTGGTACTGGATTATAAGGAACATGATACTGTAGTTGCCGCCATCAGCCATCTGCCTCATCTGGTTGCTTCCAGCCTTGTAAATCTGGTAAAAGACTCTGATTCACCTGCTGAAACCATGAAACAGGTAGCTGCCGGCGGTTTTAAGGACATTACACGTATTGCCTCTTCTTCCCCGGAAATGTGGGAACAGATCTGTATGACTAATTCAGAGCCTATTGCAGATATGCTGGAGCGCTACATTGATTCCCTTCAGGATATCCTTTCTGAAATAAAAGGTCATCAGGGAAATGCTATTTATAAACTGTTTGAAAAATCCAGGGATTACCGCAATACCATTACTGACCGTGCCAAAGGTTCTGTAGAACCATCCTACGCATTTTCTGTGGATATGGCCGATGAGGTTGGTGCTATCTCCACTATTGCTGTTATTCTGGCTGCCAAGGGCATCAGCATTAAAAATATTGGTATCAATAACAACAGGGAACGGGGCGAAGGCACCTTAAAGATTGAATTTTATGATGAAGCAGCTATGACCGCAGCCTGGAAACGGCTGGAATACTATAAATACGAAATGGTACGGCTGTAAGCCGGACTGTCTGGGAGGAAGATATGGAATTTAGAAAATCAGGCCCATTAAAAGGCGAGATCACTGTTCCGGGAGATAAATCCATTTCCCACCGCGCTGTGATGTTTGGCTCTCTTGCAAAGGGAACTACCGAAATTACCGGATTTTTACAGGGAGCAGACTGTCTGTCTACTATTTCCTGTTTTGAAAGTATGGGAATTGCTATTGAAAATAAAGAGGATATCGTCCTGGTACATGGAAATGGTCTTCGCGGCCTTAAAAAGCCGGAAACTGTATTAGACTGCGGAAACAGCGGCACTACTACCCGCCTGATCTCCGGTATCTTATCTGCACAGAACTTTGATGTAACTTTAACAGGTGACGCTTCTATCCAGAAACGTCCTATGAAGCGTATTATGGAACCGCTGTCCCTTATGGGGGCGGATATTGTCAGTGTAAATGGAAATGGCTGCGCACCTTTAGCTATCCACGGAAAAGCCCTTCACGGCATCCATTACACCTCTAAAGTAGCCTCTGCACAGGTAAAATCCTCTATTTTATTAGCAGGGCTTTACGCAGATGGCCCAACTTCCGTTACAGAGCCTTATGTATCCAGAAACCACTCTGAGATCATGTTAAATCTGTTCGGTGCTCATGTAACCACCACAAATACCACTGCTACCATTGAGCCAGCCAGTGAGCTGCACAGTAGAAAGATAAATGTACCTGGAGATATTTCTTCTGCTGCCTATTTTATCGCTGCAGGCCTTATGGTACCCGGCTCTGAGATCCTGATCAAAAACGTAGGCATTAATCCTACCAGAGACGGCATTCTTCATGTATGTAAGGCTATGGGAGCAGATCTTACTTTATTAAATGTAAAGGAAGATGAAGGAGAACCAGTTGCTGACATTTTAGTCCGCGCTTCTTCCCTTCACGCAGCAGAGATCGGCGGAAGCATTATCCCAACTCTTATTGATGAGCTGCCTATGATCGCAGCCTTGGCCTGCTTTGCACAGGGAACTACCGTGATCCGTGACGCAGCGGAATTAAAGGTAAAAGAGTCCAACCGGATTGCCGTAATGGTGGAAAATTTAAGTGCCATGGGAGCTGATGTAACGGAAACAGAGGACGGCATGATCATCCACGGCGGCAGACCGCTTCACGGTGCAGTGATTGAAAGCCACTTAGATCACCGTATTGCCATGACCTTTGCAGTAACAGGTCTCTGCGCAGAAGGCGTTACACAGATCAATGGGGCAGAATGTGTAAATATTTCTTATCCCCAGTTTTACCAGGATCTTAAGAATTTAATATAAACAGCCGTAAAAAGGCGTATGAGTCTACACCAGGGATCCATACGCCTTTTTCATTTTCAGATCGTTTTCCAGATATACTGGGAAAAATAATTATCATTTTCTCTTCTTCGGAGCAGGAAGCTCTTCATACATTGCCCTAAATAGTCCTGTAAGAAATTCCTTCTGATCCACATCCTCTACCAACAGCATCTCTTTGGCCCCTTCATAAGGTAATTCATAAACAGCCTGGGGTATATAAGAAAATGCGGCTTTTACAGGCTTTACAAGCAGACGATCATCGTAAATACCACCTACGATCTTCCCCCGGTAATAAATAATGTACTCTCCCATCATGGCCCGGTAGGTGATCTCCTCTAAATCAGACAATTGTTCCAATACAAAATCCAAATAACTTTTACTGGATGCCATTCCCTTTTCTCCATTTCTGTGGTCTTAAGATTCACTTAAAGCGCAGTTCCCTTTTTTGGAACAAAGAAACCACTCATATCTGTATGTTCCAGTTTTAACAGCGCGACCTTCTTTTCAATTCCCCCGGCATATCCTGTGAGACTGCCATTTGTCCCTACAACACGATGACAGGGAATGATAATGGAAACTTCATTATGTCCTACTGCTCCGCCTACAGCCTGGGCGGACATATGGGGCGCATCATGCATCTGGGTTATTTTTTTTGCAATCTCCCCATATGTCATAGTCTGTCCATAAGGGATCTGCAGCAGAATCTGCCACACAGCCTGACGAAAGGTTGAACCTGCAGGATGAAGCGCTGGGGTAAAGTCCGGTTCTTTCCCGGAAAAATAAACATCCAGCCATTTTTTAGCCCTAATCAGAACCGGGATCTCCTGTGAAACCGTTTCTTTTGGAAGTGTATTTCCAAAGTATTTTTGTCCCTCAAACCATAAACCGGTCAGTCCAACCTCATCTGCCGCCAGTAAAATATTGCCCAGTGGTGACGGATATGTACATGTATAGACCATATTTCCTGTTTCCTTTCCCTTTAAAGCTTTACGCTTACGCAGATTCTTTTGAATTTATTGTACCATGGTCTTTTTAAAATTACAGCAAAAAAGGAGTGGATCCAAGCAAAAACCAACGATCCACTCCTTTGATCATTTTTTATTTATCCCAGGCAGAATTTATTGCCTCCTATGGCGGCTATCATGTAGTGGCCATTGCAAGCTTACAACAACTGGCCTCTGACGGACATATCAGGCAGCTCACTGTGCGGCCGAAATGATCTTTGTATCTGCAAACTTTTTAATAAGGCATTCCTTTTTATAAAACGTAATCCCATGACAGATTTCTTCATTGCCGCTGTAATTAATAAAATATCATCCCAACGCCACATCAAGCACCATCATCAGCGCAAATCCGATTGCAAATCCAATGGTGCCTATATTGGAATGTTCTCCTTCAGAAGCTTCTGGCACCAGTTCTTCTACTACTACATAAAGCATGGCCCCTGCTGCAAAGGAAAGAAAGTATGGCATGAACGGCTCCAGTTTTTCTGCCAGCAACCGGCGCCAATTGGCTCTACGATACCGGAAAGCATACCATAGATAAAAGCCTTTTTCTGCCCTGCCGCTTCTTTTAAAGGAAGAGAGATAACTGCTCCTTCCGGGAAATTCTGTATTGCAATACCCAGTGATAATGCCATGGCGCCTGCCAGTGTAATGGACTGGCTTTTTGCCATCATACCTGCAAAAGCCACACCAACTGCCATTCCTTCCGGTATGTTATGTAAGGTCACTGCAAGGACCAGCATGGTACTTTTCTGCCAGTTACTTTTTGCGCCTTCCGGCTGGTCTGTGTCCATATGAAGATGTGGAACTACCATATCCAGAAACAATAAAAATGCCATTCCTAAAATGAATCCACATACTGCCGGAAGAAAGGCCAGCTTCCCAAGTCCTTCACTCATTTCCATAGCCGGGATCAGAAGAGACCAAACAGAAGCAGCCACCATAACTCCTGAAGCAAAGCCCAGGAATGCTTTCTGCACTCCGGGCTTTAATTCTCCCCGCAGAAAGAACACGCAAGCACTGCCTGCTGTAGTTCCTATAAAAGGGATCAATATTCCTGTTAAAATATCCATCTGCTACCTCATGTTGCTACATTTTTGCCCCACATCGAACACGTCACCAGCACATTCACCTATCACAGTAAACAGATACGCTGTCTCTTCACCCACATCATTATAAATATCAGTCGATCATTCCCCGAAGCTTCAGATAATCCTTGATCAAGGTGATCATCTCATCATAATCAATGCGGCTGGCATTAATAGGAAGATCGTAATTCTCCATATCCATCCAGTTTCTGCCAGTGAAATACTTATGATATTCAGTGCGCTCCTTATCAATCTTCCTCATACGGCGCAGTGCTTCTTCTTCATCAACCTTATCTACATCCATAATCCTGCGGACTCTGGTAACGGTATCTGCATATACGAAAATGCGGATCACGTCATCTAACTGATCCTGAAGCACATAGTTGCCGCATCGTCCGATGATGATGCAGTTTTCTGACTCTGCCAGTTTTCGGATAACCTCAGACTGGAAACGGAACAGGTTTTCCGGTGATGTAAGCTTATGTCCGTCCTTTACAGGTGCAGAAAGCTCCGGCTTCATATTAGTAACAGTACGATATAATAAATTGTTTCCTGCCTTTTCATCTGCCAGACGGAAATACTGCTCTCCAATAGCGCTGGTTTCTGATGTCATTTTCAAAATCTCTTCATCATAATAATGAATGCCCAGTTCCTCTGCAAGACGCATCCCTGTAATACGTCCGCCACTTCCGTACTGACGCTCGATTGTGATCACATAATGTTTACTGCTCATATGACCGACCTCCCTTGTTTTGCTATACACTCTGATCATACATTTACATGCTTCTTATGTATCAAGTATACCACATTTTTACTTAACCGGACACTGTATTATCTGAATTTTACTGAAATTTTTCTTCAAATTTTTCATAATATATTTCATATATGATATCTGCGACTTTTAAAAAAACAGTTGACAAAACCCGCCCCATGTATTAATATACGGATTAACAGCTAAACCGTTGAAAAAGAGGAGTAAGCTTCCAATGCATTAGCACAGAGAGCCGCAGGTGGTGGGATTGCGGTATAAAGCAGGCAGCTGAATGGACTTTTGAGGGCAGTCTTGAAATACTTAGTAGGGACTGACGGACTCTGCACCCGTTACATTTGCAGCACATATGCTAGTATGTGAAAAGTGGACTTTAAGTCAATTTGAGTGGCACCGCGGATCATATTCGTCTCAATCACAATATCATTGTGGTTGGGACTTTTTTATTACAAAAAATCCATTTTAATTTTTATTTTCAGGAGGTAAGTATTATGAAAAAATCTATGGCAGTTCTTTTAACCGCAGCAATGGGCGCAGCTTTATTAACAGGCTGCGGCAGTTCTTCTTCCACTGCTACTACAGCAGCAACTACCACAGCAGCCCCTGCATCTGAGGCAGCTTCTTCTGAGGCAGCTTCCAGCGAAGCAGAAAACAACACAGAAGCTGACGGCTCCTACACCATTGGTATTGGCCAGTTTGCTGAACACGGCTCTCTTGACAACTGCCGTGAAGGTTTCTTAGCTGGTCTTGCAGCAGAAGGCATCGAAGAAGGAAAGAATTTAACTGTTCTTTATGAAAATGCACAGGCAGACGGCGGTACTTCTGCACAGATTGCTAATACATTTGCAGGAAAGGATGTAGATTTAATGTGTGGTATTGCAACTCCTATGGCACAGGCTGAATACAGCGTGGCTATGAAGTCCGACATTCCTGTCATTTTCACAGCAGTTACGGATCCGGTTGCAGCTGAACTGGCAAACACAGACGGAACCCCAGTTGGCGAGATCACAGGTACAAGCGATAAACTTCCTGTAGAATTACAGTTAAAGATGATCCGTGAGATCTTACCTGAGGCAAAGACTATCGGTATCATGTACACCACCAGCGAAGTAAACTCTGAATCTGCCATTGCAGAATATAAGGAACTGGCTCCAAATTATGACTTTGAGATCGTAGACTCCGGTATCTCCTCTTCAGCAGATATCCCGCTGGCAGCAGATACTTTAATTGGAAAGGTTGACTGTATCACCAATCTGACTGATAATACAGTAGTAGCATCTCTTCCTGTTATCTTAAGCAAGGCTTCCGCAAAGAACATTCCTGTATTCGGAAGCGAGATCGAGCAGGTAAAGATCGGCTGCCTGGCTGCTATGGGTCTGGACTATGTAGAACTTGGCAAGCAGACTGGTGAAATGGCTGCAAAGGTATTAAAGGGCGAAGCAAAAGCAAGCGAATTAAACTTTGAGACCATTAAGGATGCTGCATTCTACGGCAACACCAAAGTAGCTGAAAACCTCGGCATCACTCTTCCTGAATCTTTAACAGGAACTGCTGCTGAGCTCTTTGACAGCATTGCAGAGTAATAATATTTAGGGTATTGGAGGAACATCATGACAACGATCATTTTCGGTATTCTGGAAGAAGGCCTTGTATATGCCATTATGGCCCTGGGCGTTTACATCACATATAAGATCCTGGATTTCCCGGATCTGTCTGTAGACGGCACCTTCCCTCTTGGCGCTGCTGTGACCGCAGCAGGTATTGCAAACGGGCTTCCTTTCATCGGTACCATTTCACCTGTAGCAGCATTATTCATTTCCTTTGCAGTGGGTGCCTTAGCCGGCTGTATCACCGGTCTCATCCACGTAAAGTTAAAGGTACGTGACCTGCTCTCCGGCATCATTGTCATGACGGCCCTCTATTCCATTAATTTAAGGATCACCGGAAAAGCAAACCTTCCTATCTTTAGTAAGGAAACTATCTTTTCCAATTCCTTCCTTTCCGCCCATGTACCGGAAGCTGCATCACCCTTTATCGTGACCATCATTCTTTTTGTCATCGTTTTGGTCTGCAAGGTGTTATTGGATGCCTACTTACAGACACGTTCCGGTTATCTGCTTCGTGCAGTTGGTGATAATGACGTACTTGTTACATCCCTTGCAAAAGATAAAGGTCTTGTAAAAATCGTAGGTCTTGCCATTGCAAACGGCTTTGCAGCACTTGCAGGAAGCGTTTACTGCCAGCAGAAGGGATTTTTTGAAATTTCCATAGGCACCGGCACCATGGTCATCGGCCTTGCAAATGTTATCATCGGAACCCAGCTGTTAAAGAGAGTCGGCTTTATCCGCTCTACTACTGCTGTTATCATTGGTTCCATTGTATACAAAGCCTGCGTTTCTATTGCGCTGCTGTTAAACGACCTGCACATTGGAGGACTGGACATTTCCATTCCAATCACTGCATCCGATCTGAAGCTGATCACTTCTGTATTATTCCTGATCATCCTTGTAGTAAGCCCTTCCGGCGGAAAGAAGGTAAAGAGCCATGCTTGAATTAAAACACATCCATAAATATTACAACGCAGGTACTGTCAATGAAATGTGCCTGTTTAATGATTTTAACTTATCCATTGATGATCATCAATTTGTATCTGTAGTAGGAAGCAATGGTTCCGGCAAAACTTCTCTTTTAAATATCATCTGTGGAAGTATTCCGCTGGATGACGGCCGTATTATCATCGGCGGTGAAGACATTACCAAAATGCCTGAATATAAGCGCCAGCGCCGCATTGGCCGTGTTTACCAGAACCCGTCCATGGGAACCTGCCCTTCTATGACCATTGCGGAAAACATGGCTTTAGCAGACAATAAGGGCAAAGCCTTCAACCTCCGTCCCGGAACCAACAAACAGCGCCTGGAATTCTACCGTGAATCTCTCCGCTCTCTTGGCCTTGGACTGGAAGATAAAATGGATGTAAAAGTAGGTGTTCTCTCCGGCGGACAGCGCCAGGCAATGGCTCTTTTAATGTCCACCATGACTCCTATTGAGTTTCTGATCCTGGATGAGCACACCGCTGCTCTGGACCCAAAAACAGCAGAAACCATTATGGAACTGACAGATAAAGTAGTCCGTGAAAAGAACCTGACTACGATCATGGTCACTCACAATCTCCGCTTTGCTGTGGAATATGGTAACAGACTTTTAATGATGCACCAGGGACATGCAGTGATCGATAAAGCAGGTGAAGAAAAGGAAGCTACTACTATTGATCATATCCTAAAGAAATTTAATGAGATCAGTATTGAGTGTGGAAACT
>OBZV01000439.1_pt1 | contig 29686 bp, 26 predicted proteins | sample 1501581 | NCBI WGS metagenome assembly OBZV01 (sample SAMEA2580257, study PRJEB22360) | human gut metagenome | biome: human gut; feature: human-associated habitat; material: faeces | place: Denmark | collected 2008/2010
TGAGATCATTTCCCCCCCCCCCCCCTTCGGCTTCCCGCCACATCCCGGCCTCGACCAGCGACGCCATATCGGGCGCGTAGCTGTCGGCATCCACGGTGGCGGCCAGATCAGTCACATAGGCTTTGTCCGCGAACGGCAAAGCCTTGGCGAACAACTGGGCGCCGCCGATGATCCAAATCTCCGAACGGTCCAGACCGTCGTCCGGAATCGCCTCCTGACGGGCCATATCGAGCGCGTCGTCAAGACTGGTGACCACAGTGGCCCCCGGCGCACGGTACATCGGATCGTGGGAAACGACGATGTTGTCGCGGTTGGGCAGCGGCCGGTACTTGCCCCCCAGCGATTCCCAGGTCTTACGACCCATAATCACCGGATGGGAGACGGTCAGCTCCTTGAAATGCTTCATATCCTCGGCACAGTGCCAAGGCATGCCACCATTGAGGCCGATGGCACCGGCGCGACCTTCCTTGTCACGGGCTTCGGCCCAGATAAGATTCACCGAGAAGGTCTTGGGATAATCGTCACCCCAGTCTTCTTCAGTGGCAGACAGCCCGGCAGATCCGGGCTCGGGTTCGTGATAGCCGCTACGGCTACTGTCATGCTCCATTTCGCTTACTCCTCCTGGATTGCGGAACTGGGCCTTAGTGTAGTGGACAGTGAAGACTCGGGGGCCGTCACCTTCACAGTATTCGCTGTCCACGAAACGGTAATCAGCATCAGACCGCAACAGGTGCCTTAATAGTGGGGTGATGCTGGTAGCCGACGACCTTGAAGTCCTCATACTGGTAGTCGAACAGGGAATCGGCCTTACGGATCTCGATGGTCGGGTACGGGTAGGGCTTGCGGCCCAGCTGCTCAAGGAACTGGTCGACGTGGTTGTCGTAAACATGGCAGTCGCCGCCGGTCCAGACGAATTCGCCCGGCTTGAGCCCGGCCTGCTGCGCCATCATCATGGTGAGCAGCGAGTAGGAGGCGATATTGAACGGCACGCCGAGGAACATGTCGCAGGAACGCTGGTACAGCTGGCAGCTTAGCTTGTCGTCGGCCACGTAGAACTGGAAGAGCGCGTGGCAGGGCGGCAACGCCATCTTCTCCACCTCGGCCGGATTCCACGCGGAGACGATCATGCGGCGCGAATCCGGATGATGCTTGATGAGGTCGAGCACATTGGAGATCTGGTCGATGGTGCGATTCGGGTCCTCGGGGGTCGGCGCGGGCCAGGAACGCCACTGCACGCCATAGACCGGGCCCAGATCGCCGTTCTCGTCCGCCCACTCATCCCAAATATGCACGTTGTGCTCCAGCAGCCAGTTGATGTTGGAGGAACCCTTCAAAAACCACAGCAGCTCATAGGCCAGGCCTTTGAAGAACACGGTCTTGGTGGTCAGCAACGGGAAGTACTTCGACAGGTCAAAGCGCATCTGCTGGCCGAACAGGGAAATCGTGCCGGTGCCGGTGCGATCGGACTTCAGCGTGCCTTCGGTCAGGATCTTGCGCACCAGGTCCTCATAGGGCATCGGAATGTCCGTTTCGGGACGTGCGGGGATACGGGAGCGAATATCTGCGAGTTGTTCTTCGGTCAAAGCCATGTGCACCAGTGTAGCTTAGGGGCATAATAGAGAAGTCCGATGATGCGGGAGAGCGGCCAGGTGCCGCGCTCCCCCCGCTGGCATGGCGATGGGCCAGATCGCCGGCGGCTGAAAATAAAGGAGCAGCTATGGGTAAGCGACTGTGGGTTGAGCGTAACAAGGACGGTTCGTGGGATGCGTTCAGCGACGATGGCGCACACATTAAGTTCGGCAAGGATCGTGGCCAGTTCACGCCGGGCGATCTGATGAAGGTCGCGCTGGCCGGTTGCGCCGCGCTGTCCAGCCAGTTCGCCATCGAACATACGCTGGGTGAGGGCAAGGGTGCCAAGATTGTGGTGGATGGCACGTACGACCCGGAAAATGACGCCTACACCGGTTTCGAGGAGCAGGTGGTGATTGATGCTTCCGACGCCGGTCTGTCCGAGGAGGATGCCGACAAGCTCAAGGAGCGCGTCACCCGCCATATCGACAAGGGTTGCACGGTCAAGCACACCTACGTGCAGGAGACCCCGGTGCGCATGAACGTCACCGTCAAGCACTGAGACGGGATATAAATTGAAGAGGCTCCCTGGCGGGAGCCTCTTTCCGTATATTCGGACTTTACTGGCGATCGGGATCGATGGTCTTTTCGATCTGCTGGGCGACTTCAGGCTCGGCTGCGGACACCGGAATCTCCTCGACGCCGGCAATCTCCTCCAGCGACTTGGTAGGCACTTCGGCGGGCGAGCTCGGCACGGTGTCGAGACGCGATTCCGCGGCCTCAACATACTTGCGTGGCACCACGTACACCGGGCCGACCGCATGCTGCAGCAGGCCCTGGCTGGTGGAGCCCAGCAGCAAGCCAGTGAAGCCGCCGCGACCACGGGAGCCGACAACAACCACATCGTGATCGTAGCTGGCCTTGGTCAGGGCGCTCACGGCCGGGCCGGAAACGATCTGCTTGTTGATCTTCAGATCAGGATGCGATTCCTGCAACGGCTTGATGCGCACCTCAAGATCGTCCTTGTAGGACTCCATGACGGCGTCCTCGCCGTCCACACCCTTCAGGTTCGGCACAGCGGAAATCACGTCCAGTTCCGCACCCCAGCACGTGGCGAAGTCGGCGGCAATGTCCAGCGCCTTCAGACCCCACTTGGATTCGTCGGAGCCGACGGCCACCTTGGTGATCGTGTTGTTCAGGTGCATCAGGTTACCGTCATCATCGGTGTACGGCACCACCACAATCGGGCAGTAAGCATATGCCGGCAGCGATGAGGACGTAGTGCCCAGCAGGCGCTCGGCCAGACCGCCCTTGCCACGGTTGCCAATGACGATCAGATTGTAGTTACGAGACAATTCGACGAACACCGATGCCGGATCTCCGGTAACAATCAGTGTGGCGGCTTCGACGCCCTGCTCGTCTGCGATGGCCTTGGCCTTGGACAGAATCTCCTGAGCATCGGAATGCGCGGCGTTATCGTCCCCCATCGCCGTGTAAGTGGCATCGAACGAAACGGCGGCATAGCTCGGCAGGGAATATGCGCAGACAATCTGCAGCGTCAGCCCCGCGTGCTTTGCATAATTCGCGGCCCACCATGTTGCCTTGTAACTGGCATGCGACCCGTCAACGCCGACGAGAATAGCCTTGTCGTTAATCATGACGACCTCCTTGAAGTTATTGCGGCACGAATACCGCGTATCTCAACAATACCCCGCGACACTCGGTTTGGCCGGTATCCTCCGCTCAAAAAGAAATCCGCGTATACGAAAAAGGCACACCCCAAAGGACGTGCCTTAATACGAATTCGCTTACCGCATAATTCTTGTCACATCACGCGGCGAATGGAATATCCAGCTCCACCGAATACGGAAACGTCGCTTACTGCCGTTCCCTGCACCGGGTTCATAGCATTCATCACCTGTCCGTTACCGATGTAAATGGCCGCATGAGTACCATTCGCAAGAATGTCACCCGGCTTGGCATCCGCCAAGCTTGCGACCGGAGTACCCACGGTGGCTTGAGCACCAGAGGTACGAGGCAGGGAGATGCCAAACTGGGAGAAGACGTACTGCACAAAACCGGAGCAATCCCATCCTGCCGGAGTGTTGCCGCCGGCAACATACGGATAGCCTTGGAACTTCAGTGAGAAGCTAGCAAGCTCAGCGCCAGTGCCAGTGCCAGTCATTTTACCCAAGTCAACCTGTGGAATCGACGCACGCTGTTCAGAGCGGCTGGCTGCCGCAGCAGCAGCGGACTGGGCTGCAGCAGCTTCATCAGCGGCTTTCTGAGCCGCCGCCGCTGCAGCAGCTTCCTTCTCGCCCTGAGACTCGGTCTGTGGCACATCAAGAGTCTCGATGCCACCCCATTTAGAGTTCTCATCAACCGAGGTGGAGGTGGATTCGGCGAACAAATTCTTCTTCACCGAACTCGCCTTCGGGAAAGAACGTGAGGACACCACAGCACTCGTCTGCGCGGAATCGGCAGAGGCAAACGGGGCTACGCACGCAAACATGGCACCCGTGGCGATAATCGCCACTGATGTGGAAATAATAGTCTTAACGCTCATCATCAACGCCATACACTAGCACACATGGGTCGATTTCATAACAGGAATAGCATTTCGAAGATGATGTCGCGGGTGCATCATTCGGCAGGAGAACGCAACAGGCCTCGGATACCGATCGGCATCCGAGGCCTGCAATAAATCAATCAATAAGACTGCATCACGGGATACGCACCACGATGGTGAGCTTTTCGGTCATGGCACTAGCGAGAGCCACGCTATAGCCATTCCATCCACCATGGACCGCCTGACCGTTGCCGACATACAACGCCACATGATCGTAGTGTGCACCACCGTTCCATCCACCGGTGTTGGCATAAATCAGAATATCGCCCGGCTGCAGGGATCCGTCTGTGACTACGTGGCCACCAGGAACATTGACGTACTCTTCAGGCCAACCGTGGAAGTTAATGCCACGGGCCGCCAACGCTTGACTGACCAATGCGGTGCAGTCCATGCTCTGTCCGATCAAAGAATACGCACGGTCGATAGAGGCACCGGCACCAGCGGAAACCGAACCACTGGCATCGGAATAAGTAACAGAAGAGCGAGACTCATTACGGCTCGCGGCGTTGGCCTGCTCCTGGGTCGCCTGAGCCTCGACCTCCGCCTGCTTCTCGGCCTCCTCTTCGGCAGCCTTCTTGGCCGCTGCGGCATCCTTTTCCGCCTGAGATTCCGTCTGCGGCACATCGAGGTTCTCAATGCCGCCCCAATCAGCATTGTCCTCAACGCTCGTGGCAGTGGCTTCAGTCGTCAGATCTTTGCGCACCTGGGTGTACGAGGGGAAGGACTTGGTGGAAGTCACAGTAACACCCTCAGCTGCAGTTGCTGTAGGAACAAACATAAACAAGCAGGCACAGGAGACAATCGCGGCAACAATGGAAGAAGCTACAGTTTTGGTCTTCATAGAACCATCACCCTACACGGTGCGCATTAACTCGTACAGGATGGAAGAAATAAAACACCCCGGAGCTATTGGGATATATCGGCGTGTCGGCACAGGTCAGTTCGGACTAATACGCGGCCGCAACACTTGAAATGTCATTTCGCGCGAACGATTGCCGATAGGGCGACGTCACATCCGAACAGTAATCACCGAATGTAAGCCAATGAAATGAATCAGTAGTGAACGTACTGGAACTTACCGGCTTCGGCGGCGCTGAACGTACGGGTCGAAATCACACCCAATCCCTTGGCATTGGATTCGGAGATCTCAATGGAGCCGTCGGCATTGATCTTTTCCAGAACGGCAACATGGCCGTACGCGCCATCGGCATCGGCCTGGCCAGGAGCGAACACCACAGCATCACCGACATGGCGAGGAGTGTTGTCCACCCAATAGCCCAGAGCGGAAGCTGACGCCGCCCACGCGCCACCATTGCCGAAGTTGCCGCTGGAAGGCAGGCCCAGTTCGGCACGACGCTGGTACGCGTACCACGTGCACTGACCCCACGGATAGTTGTTGGAGTTGGTGCCAACGGCATGGTTCGGGTTGAAGCCAGCCGGCACAGCATCGCCATCGGCATCCACGAGAGCCGACACCACAGGATTGTTCGCATTATTGCGATTCATCAGCTTGGCGTCCAAGGTGCTGTCTGAATTGCTCAGCCCCCAGCCGCCTTCATTGGTGGACTGTGCGGTAACGGAGGATGAACTCAAATCAGTACGCGCTTCGGAACGAGAAGCCGCAGTCACATCGCTGATGCGCTTAATCTGCGTGGTCGTCGTGGCCGGATCAGCCACGAACGAGTTCGTGGCGTCTTCATTGTTGGAAAACGCGAGAGCACCTGCGGCCGTGCCGACCAGAGCGGCCAGTGAGGCCGAGGCAAGAATATGGCTACGGCGTTCAGCGGCACGAGCGGCCTCACGAATGGAACGGCGGGTCTGGGGAGCGATTTCGTTGATCTTCTCGGCAATGGCCGGATCAAGCCCCAAAACAACGGCGTCGCTACCAGCGGATTGCACCGCACGCACAGCACGAACGGAATGAGAACCCTTGCCGGAGGCAAACAATGCCTTCGCTAAGCTGAACTTCTGGCGCGAGACCGTGGTCGCTTTATGCGAAGCATGCTTCATACTACGTTAACTCCTTGGATGGGTTCGGTGACCTCGTATGACCGTCACAATTGAGTACTGTACAACGAACAGAGGTCAATCCTCAATGTGATCCCCCACCATCCGGGTGTGTCAAACGATTTACGTAACCGTGCGGCCGGGTGAAAAAACTGCCTTGTTTCCGCCCGTTCACGAACCTCACTATCCGGTTATCGGAAGAATCACTAACTCATGTCATTCCGACACACCGTAACCATGATGTGCTGCGTACATTCTGCACTGCATTCCGCATTGCCACCACTGCCGCCCGGCACCCCGGAATTCCGCAGTAATCCCGCACACCGAGCATTATCCGCGATATTCCCCAACACTGGTCTACCCTTGAAACCATGACTATCACACTGAGTATTCCCGAGTCGCTGAAGCCCGAAGATGGTCGCTTCGGCTCCGGCCCCAGCAAAATCCGCCCCGAACAGATCGCCGCGCTCGACGCCGGCGCCACCACCCTGCTTGGCACATCACATCGCCAGGCACCAGTCAAGCAACTGGTCGCTTCGATTCGTGAAGGTCTGCGCGAGTTCTTCCACCTGCCTGAAGGGTATGAGGTGGCGCTTGGCAACGGTGGCGCCAGCGCGTTCTGGGAGATTGCCTGCGCTTCGCTGATCACCCGTCGCGCCGCATTCGGCACGTATGGCTCGTTCAGTGCCAAGTTCGCCGCGTCCGCCGCGAACGCACCCTTCCTTGAAGACCCGGTGCTGTTCCCCGGCGAGCCGGGCACTTACCGTCTGCCTGAGCTCACCGAGGGCGTGGACACATATTGCTGGGCTCACAACGAGACCTCCACTGGTGTGGCCGCCCCGATTCGCCGCGTGGCCGGAAGTCGTGAAGCTGGTGCCTTGACCAAGCGCCATTCCCCGCCACCGACGGCACCAGCGCAGCCGGCGCTTTGCCTGTGGACATCAGCCAGACCGACGTCTACTACTTCTCACCGCAGAAGGCCTTCGGTGCCGATGGCGGTCTGTGGGTCGCCATCCTCTCCCCCGAAGCTATCGATCGTGCGGCAGGCGTCGAATCAAGCGCTCATCTGGAAGGCGCACATCGCTGGGTGCCGCCGTTCCTCTCGCTGACCACGGCACTGAACAACTCCCGCAAGGATCAGACCCTGAATACGCCCGCCGTGGCCACCCTGATCATGATGGAAAACCAGATTCGCTGGCTCAACAACAACGGCGGCCTCGCCTGGGCCACCACACGTTGCGCCAAGTCCGCATCCATCCTGTACTCGTGGGCCGAGCGCTCCGAATACGCCGCTCCGTTCGTCGTCGATGCGGACGCACGCTCGAACGCCGTGGTCACCATTGATCTGGACGAGCGAGTCCAGGCCTCTCAGGTACTGTCCATCCTGCGCGAGAACGGCATTGTGGACGCCGCCGGCTACCGCAAGCTGGGCCGCAACCAGCTGCGCGTTGGCGTGTTCCCCTCGGTGGAACCGGCTGATGTCATGGCCTTCACCAAGTGCGTCGACTACGTGGTCGAGCACCTGTGATGGCATATATGCCCCGCATTGCCGACCATATATGCCATGCACATTGATCGGTCTCAACTGATGCCGATTGAATAAATCGTAGGGAGGGATGTTTGACGCCCCTCCCTACTCTTACTACAGTGCATGAGTATGAAGTTCGCGCCTCTCATTGACCCTGCCGTCCGCAAACCCGCGCCCAAGCCCGTACGGGTGGACCTGCGTAAGGTGTTTGCCATCGGTACCGGTCTATGGATTGTGGCGTTGATCGTCGTGCTGATTCTGCTGGCCGTGGGCTACAGCGTAATGCCGTTGGTGATTATGTGCGTGGCCGGTGTCATTATTGGCTTGCTACTGCTGGTCTGGGGATAATTCGACCGGGGCCTAGGCCGCCGCCTCGGACAGTAACGCAACACAAGCTCCCTCTGATGACGGGAGCTGTCAGCGTAGCTGATTGAGGGAGAGACCGCGGCCGCAGGTCGCTCATCAAACAGCATTGGTGGCATGCAAGGCATGCCACCAATTCCTTACCTCACTGCGCCAACGGCAACGTAAGGCTGAACGTACTGCCTTGCCCGGGCGCGCTCCATACGGTCACATCGCCATGATGGGTCAGCGCCACATGCTTGACGATGGCCAAGCCTAGGCCCACGCCATCCGCCGTGCGATTGCTCTGTTCCACGCCCCGGTAGAACCGCTCGAAGATGCGCGCCTGGTCCTTCTTAGCGATGCCCGTGCCTTGGTCAATCACGCGAATCACCGCGCGGTCGCCATCCTTGTCTTTGGATGCGGACACGCTGACCACGCCATTTTCCTTGGAATAGCCGATGGCGTTTTCGATGAGCTTGGTCACGGCGCTGTCGATCTGGTCCGCCTCACCATTGATGACTAGATCATCGTCGCCCTTGATGTTCAGCTGCACGCCAGCCTCGGCTGCCTGCGGCTCCAGTCGCGCCGCCGTGGCCCTGAGCTGTTCCATAACGTTCAGTCGGTTGGCGGAAGACGGCGTAATCGGCTCCTGCGCGCGTATGAGCAGCAGCAAATCAGACACCATGTGGTTGAGCTTGCTGCAGCTGGAACGCACCTGGCGAGCGTCGGCAGCCACCTGCTGTTCGTCCAGATTGCCGGACTCCAGCGAATCGGCGAGTTTGGCCAGAGCCTCAGTGGGGCCCAACAATTGCTCGGACACATTGGTAATAAACGAGTCACGCACTTGAGCGAAACGAATCACATCACTGACATCGGTAATCAACACGATGACGAACTGCTCGTTGATACGCCCTACAGTCACCTTCAGCCAGTTGGGGCGGTGGACGGACTGCGTGGCGACGTGATCGCCCTTGTTCTGGTCTGCGACGTACCGCTCCGGAGTATCGGTGGTCAAGTCGAACTGGCGCTTGCCACCGGACTTGCGCGCCTCGTGAATGGCATCCAGCACATGCTGCTGGGCAATGGCGTCATCTGACACCACACCCAGGCGGTAGGCGGCGGGATTGCAGCGGACCACCTCGTCGTGCTCGTCGACCACCACGGACGCACCTGGCAGCATGGACAGCAGCGTGGCGGTGTCGTCGGACAGATCGTCATTGTCGTCATCATCGGCCAGCGGCGATTCCATGGACACTCGATGTGTCGCAAATCCCACGATGAGCGTGATGATTCCTACCACAAATAAAACAGCCGTGACAATAAGAGCAATCGCGGCGACGAGCGGCATCTGTGTCATGCCCCCATTCTTTCACACCACACGCCGGGATTGCGGTTTGCCGGCACGCCGGTAACATGAATTTCAGGTGAACAACCCAATGAACAGTAGAACAACTTGAGGTTGCCATTACCTACGTTGAAGTGGGGAACAAGTACTGGAATAATACACTGGTACAGGTTGCAATAAGCAAGCATGAAAGGCTAGAGAAATGCGCGTTATTTTCAACGAGGAGCTGAAGCAGGTTGCTGACGACCTCGACCGTATGGCGCAGAACGTACGCAAGGCGATCAAAGGAGCTGGGGAAGCCCTGCTGAATCAGGACGTTGAAGCCGCACAGACTGTGATTGACGGCGACATCGAAATCGATGCCCTGGAGTCCTCTGTGATTGACCAGTGCGTCAAGTTGCTCGCCAAGCAGAATCCGGTGGCCACCGATCTGCGTGTGGTCGTTTCCACCATGCGTCTGGCTTCCACGTTCGAGCGTATGGGCGATCTTGCCCGCCACGTGGCCGAGGCCGCTCGCCGCACCTATCCGGCCGCCGCGATTCCTGAATCCGCTCAACCGGTGTTCGCCGAGATGATCGACTTCCTGGACAACACCGCTGACCAGCTGGTGGCCATGCTCTTCGATCGCGATGCCAAGACCGCCGAGGCCATCATCCTGGCTGACGACAAGCTGGACAATCTGCACCACCAGACCTTCGATCTAGCGCTGTCCGATGACATCACCCGTCAGCAGACCGTGGATATCGTGCTGCTGGGCCGCTTCCTGGAGCGTCTCGGCGATCACGCCGTGTCCGCCGCCCGCCGTGTGGTGTACATCGTCTCCGGCTTCGACCCCACTAAGGAGCCGACCCGCGACGAGGGCACCGACATCGACTGATTGGGACTTGTTCTCACATTGGGCGAATAACTGAACACTTGTTCTCCTGTGGTTTGAGGAGGATGCCCGAAAGCGGCGATCCGGCTACGGCTGGACGCCGTTTTTTGTTGCTTTTGGGCGGTACACCGGCGTATCCATGGGGCGGCAAAACACCCATAGGGCGGTAACTTGCCCATGGGGCGGTTTGAAGAATATGTGAAACCGCGGAATTAAGCCATTCTGGCATACCGCCCCATGAGGGTTTTACCGCCCCATGGGGTAATCACCGCCCCATGGGGGATTTGGCAGGCATAGCAAAGGGGAGCCGCACGTTATGTGCGACTCCCCTTACAGCTTGTACCGTGTTAGCGGCTTAGGCTCACTTCTGGCCCTGAGCGGCGACAGCGGCGGCACCGGCAGCAGCAGCCTCCGGGTCCAGGTACTCGCCACGCGGCTTGATCGGCTTGAAGTTCTCGTCCAGCTCGTAGAGCAGCGGGATGGCGGTCGGGATGTTGACCTTGGCGATCTCTTCCTCAGACAGGTTGTCCAGCATCTTGACGATGGCGCGGAGGGAGTTGCCGTGGGCAGCAATCAGCACGGTCTTGCCGGCCTTGAGCTCCGGCTCGATAGCGGACTCGAAGTACGGCTTTCCCCCCTCAACAACGCTGGCCAGGCACTCGGCTTCCGGAACCGGATCGCCGGCGTAGCGCGGGTCGTTGTTCTGGGCGTACTGGTCGTTCGGGTCGATCTCGGGCGGCGGGGTGGCGTAAGAACGGCGCCACAGCATGAACTTCTCGTCGCCGTACTCTTCGCGGATCTCGGTCTTGTTCTTGCCCTGCAGAGCGCCGTAGTGACGCTCGTTGAGACGCCAGTCACGCTGAACCGGAATCCACAGACGATCTGCGGCATCCAGAGCGATGTTGGCGGTGTTGATGGCGCGACGCAGCAGGGAGGTGAACACGATGTCCGGAAGGACGTTCTTCTCCTTGAGCAGCTCGCCGCCACGCTTGGCTTCGGCTTCACCCTGCTCGGTCAGCGGTACGTCGCCCCAGCCGGTGAACTGGTTAGTTTTATTCCATGCGCTCTGTCCATGACGGAGCAGTACTAGTTTATAAGTCATACGGTTCAGTCTACAGCCGCGTGCGCCCAAACACGAGTATTCGTCTTATTATTTCGCTCTCAGAGCGTCACGGAAACCGCCAGCACCACCGCAAACAGCAAGGTCTGGAAGCTGGCGGCGGGCAGAGCCGGGCGGAATTGACGTTTATTCACGCTGGAGACCATGCGCACAGGTATTCCGACGCCCGAGATCAACAGCACTGCGCCCCACGGCCACCATAGGGTCGCGCACATGAGCAGGGCTATGGCCCACGCGGCCACGCAGCACACAATCAGCAGCGTACGCGCGCCGGATTCACCCAGCCGTACGGCCAGCGTGCACTTACCATGCTCACGATCCTCGTCGATGTCACGGATATTGTTCACCATCATGATCAGGCAGGAGAACAGGCCAGCCGCCACAGCACCCAATAGTCCGCCGACGTCCACCGTGCCGCACAGCGCGTATTCGGTGCCCAATACCGCAGCCAAGCCGAAGAACAGGAACACGCCGACTTCTCCCAGCCCGACGTATCCATACGGATGCTTGCCACCGGTGTAGAACCAGCCGGCCAGCAAGGAGGCCACACCCACGGCAAACAGCCACCAAGCTTGGGAAATCACGATAGCGGCAATGCCGCATATGCAGGCGATGGCGGCGCAAATCATCGCCGCGAACAGTACATGCTTGGCCGGTACCAGTCCGGATGCGGTCAGTCGCTGGGGTTTGCCTGATTTCGATTCGTCCGTGTCACGCCCGGCGTCAGTGCCGCGGATGCCATCGGAATAGTCGTTCGCATAGTTGACGGCGATTTGCAGGAACAGCGCGACTAGCAGGCACAGGATGGTCACCGGCCAGAATCGGTCCATCAGCAGGGTCTGCTGTTCACGGGCCGTGGCGCAGGAGGCCGGTTCGGGATATATTGCGATGCAGGTGCCCGACTGCTCGATATGCGCGTATGCCATCGTCGCCCCAACCATCACCGACGCGATGGAAGTGGCCAAGGTCTTGGGACGCGCGCCCCGAACCCACAAGCCGATGGACATAAGCAATCCCTTTCATATATAACTCGGCTCCCCTCTCTGAGGGGAGCCAGAGTATGCCTAATCAGCCAACGAGCGGCTTGACCAGCGGGAAGGTGATGGTCTCGCGAATCGTGGCACCGGTCAAGGCGATAAGCAGTCGATCAATACCCATACCCATACCGCCGGCCGGAGGCATGCCCACGCCGAGAGCCTCGAGGAAGTCCTCATCGATGTCGCAAGCCTCTTCGTCGCCAGCGAGCGCGTCCTTGGCCTGAGCCACGAAACGTTCACGCTGCACGATCGGGTCGTTGAGCTCGGAGTAGCCGGTAGCCAGCTCGAAGCCGCGCACGTAGAGATCCCACTTCTCCACCACGCCGGGCTTGGTGCGGTGGCCCTTGACCAGCGGGGAGGTTTCGACCGGGAAGTCACGCACGAAGGTGGGCTCGTAAAGCTTGTCCTCGTAGAAGTGCTCCCACAGGTGTTCGACGAGCTTGCCGTGGTTCTCCACGTCGTCGCGCTCTACGCCGAGCTTGTCGGCGATGGCGCCCAGGTGCTCAACGGAGGTGCCGGGGGCGTCCGGGCCGCCGTTCGGCACAATCTCCTCGCCCAACGATTCGGACAGGGAGTCGTACATGCTGATGGTCTTCCATTCGCCGCCGAAGTCGTATTCGGTGCCGTCGAGCAGGGTGACCTTGTGCGAGCCGTAGACGTCCATGGCGGTCTTCTGCACGAGCTCCTTGACCAGCTGGCCGATGGAATCATAGGTGCCATAGGCCTGGTAGGCCTCGACCATGGTGAATTCGGGGGCGTGCGTGGCGTCGACGCCCTCATTGCGGAAGTCACGGTTGATTTCGAACACGCGATCGATGCCGCCGACCAGGCAGCGCTTGAGGAACAGTTCCGGGGCGATGCGAAGGTACAGGTCAAGGTCGAAGGCGTTCATGTGCGTGGTGAACGGGCGGGCGGCCGCGCCACCGTGCAGGGTCTGCAGCATCGGGGTTTCGACCTCGAGGAAGTCGTGGTCGTCAAAGGTGCGGCGCAGGGAGGCCACGGCCTTGGAGCGGTTGCGCACCATGTTGCGGATGTTCTCGTCCGCGATCATGCCGATGTACGGCTTGCGGGTGCGGGTGTCTTCGTTCAGGTCCTTGTGCAGGGCCGGCAGCGGCTGCAGGGCCTTAGAGGCGATAGCCCACTCAGTGGCGAATACGGACAGCTCGCCGGTCTTGGAGGCGATGACGCGGCCCTTGAGGTACAAGTGATCGCCAAGGTCGACGAGCTGCTTGAACTGCTTGAGCGAATCGGCGCCAATCTCCTTCTTGGAGATCATGCCCTGAATCTTGGTGCCGTCACCGGCGGACAGCTGCACGAAGCACAGGCCGCCCGCGTTGCGCAGGAACAGCACGCGGCCAGCAATGCCGACCATGTCTTCGGTCTCTTCGCCAGCCTCGAGCTTGCCGTCATACTTGGCGCGGACCGCCTCGATGGTGTCGGTGACGTCCAAGTGCACCGGGTAGGGGGCGATGCCGGCCTCAAGCATCATCGCGCGCTTGGCCACGCGCATCTGCACCTGCTCGGGGTGGGCCAGCGGGCCGAACTCCTTGTTGGAGGGGTCCACGGCTTCGTCCAGCGTGGCACCGGACTTGATCTTCTCGCGGATGGTGGCGTCCTGCTTGAGCAGCATTTCCGCACGTTCGACGGTGCTCATCTGCGGGACGGCCGGGGTTTCATTCTCAGTGTTTTCGGTATTTTCGACAACTTCAGCCATGATTCATCAGTGTACGCAAGGCCGGCGATTATGAGCCCGGCAGACCGCACGGCCATCTGAACACCCGCTCACATGACGCAAAACCGGCCCTGCACAAGGCTTGAGAGACCTGTACACATGGCGAATCCACCATCACGCAACACTCGCGACATGCCGATTTGCATTGTCCACCACCACAATGTAATATCTACATCTGTTGCCAAACGGGCTGTAGCGCAGCTTGGTAGCGCGCTTCGTTCGGGACGAAGAGGCCGCGGGTTCAAATCCCGCCAGCCCGACAACTGGACCGGATTGTTGAGAAATCAGCAATCCGGTTTTTCGTTTCCTGTCCCAACAATCAAACCAAGCGATCGAACAGCGGTAAACAACCCGCCGCACACAGCGACAAACCACATCACGGCAAGCCCCCGTATTTGTTGGCGGACCACCGTAATATATCGCTCGAATCAATCGATTGCCGCACTGTTTTTGTAAGTAATACTGAAGTAATTAGAGGAACCATGAAGAAGAGTCTGCTTGCACTGGCTTCGGGCGCGTTCATTCTCGGTGCCGCCGAGTTCGTGATGATGGGCATTCTGCCGCAGGCCGCGGCCGCCACCGGCGTGGACATCCCCACCGCAGGCCATTACATTTCCGCGTATGCGATCGGCGTGTGCTTCGGCACACTGATTCTGGTATTCGGCCGCAAGGTGCCGCCGAAGGACCTCATCATATTGTTTATGGTGATTGCCTTGGTGGGCAATCTGGCTTCCGCATTCTCCGTCAATGCCGCCATGCTGGTCGTCGCACGATTCGTCGCCGGCCTGCCGCACGGCGCATTCTTCGGCACAGCCACACTCATCGCCAAGACTCTGGCGGAGGAAGGCAAGGAGGCGCAGGCCGTATCCGTGATGGTCACCGGACAGACCGTGGCCAATATGCTCGGCGTACCGGCGGGCACCTTGATGGCCGAGTTCCTTTCCTGGCGTCTTGCCTTCGGCATTTTGGCCGCTTGGGCGGCAATGACGATTGTGCTGGCGTCGGCGTGGATTCCGTACGTTGCACCGATCAAGGACGCAGGCATCGCCGGTCAGTTCAAGTTCCTCCCCCGCCGTGGCCCGTGGGTGATTTTGGCCGCCGTGTTCACCGGCAATGCCGGTGTGTTCTGCTGGTGGAGCTACGTCTCCCCTTGGCTGCAGAAAACCGGCGGATGGTCGTCTTCCCTGGTGCCGATGCTGATGATGCTTGCCGGCTTTGGTATGGTCATCGGCGGTCTGCTTGGAGGTCGTCTGACCGACCATTGGAGGCATGCCGGCGCGGCCGCAATAGGTCAGTCCATCTCCTGCCTCGGCTTGCTGCTGGTGCTGATCACTCCGGGCAATCAGCCGATGACCGCTGTACTGACGTTCTGGATCGCCGTCGGATTGTTCTTTACTTCCGCTCCACAGCAATTGCTGATGACCGAAGCCGGCCAAGGCGGCGGCGAGCTCATCGCCGGCGCAGCCGTGCAGGTGGCCTTCAACTTCGGCAATGCCATCGGCTCGATTGTCGGCGGCGCGATGCTCACCACTTTCTCGATGAACTATCGCTATACCGGTCTGGGCGGTATGCCGCTGGCTCTGCTTGCCGTAGGGCTGCTGGCCTTCTACTCGTGGCGCTGCGAAACCGATACCGACGCCATTCACCGCATGCGCGAAATCAAGGTGGACTGAGACCAAGCTCACAGCAAACTCCCTGACGCGTTTGTTCACAGTATTAATAGACTGAAATCAGACACGATTCAGGGAGGTCTGGCGGTATGGACGAGGAAGCACTGCTCAAACAATTCGCCGCACAATTCGCGCATGGTCCAGACGATGCCGACGACACCGATGCGGCGGCCGCAGCGCAAGGTGCCGATTCTACTGCGAACCAGGCCACGGACGATGCCGATCAATCGCCCGCAACCTTTGATACCCAACAATTCCTGAACGGACTGGACGCGATTTTCGATCGCCACGCGGCAGCCACCGAAGCCGGTCCGTACTTGGAACAGGCGATGGTGGACGCGGAAAACGCCGGCGACGAGGCCGGACTGCTCACCGTACTCAACGAAACGATGGGCTTCTATCGCTCGCAGGGCCGGCACAAGGAGAATCAGTGGATTGTGCAGCGGGCGCTGGAACTGGCCGCTCGTATGGGCTTGACCACCGGCACATCCGAGGCGTGGGCCACCACGCTAATCAATTGCGCTACCGCGATGCGCGCGGCCCAACAATACGATCAGGCCGAGGATTTGTATCATCAGGCGCAGAGTGTCTGCCGGCATTCGCTGGCACCCACCGACCGTAGGCTCGCAGCACTGCACAACAATCTGTCGATGCTCTACAGCGAGACGAATCGGCCCGACAAGGCGGAACTGGAGTTGCGTGAAGCGCTGCGCATTATCGAAGCCTCGAGCGTGAACCCGGACGCGGATATCGACGTGGCCAGCTCGCACACGAATCTGGCGTTGACCCTGCTGACCGAACACAAGTTGGAGGGCGCGCATTGGCATGCAGCCAAGGCACTGGAAATCTATCGCACCGGCCATCTGGAACATTCCGCGCATTATGCCTCCGCACTGGCGGGCTTCGCGCAGGTGTGCTTTGCCGAGAGACGGCATGCGGATGCGGTTACTGGATACCGGCATGCGCTGGCCGTGATCGAGGAATGTTACGGCAAGGACACCGATTACTGGCGTATCACCGCCGACAATCTGCGGCAGGCCGAGGAAACGGCGGCGCAGGCCGGGGTGACGGTTGACAATGCGGGTGTTGCCGGCGATGCAGGCACGCCACCCCAGTCCGGATCACGGCTGCCGGACAGCCCGGCACAGGACAAGACCGGTGCGGACGCGACATCTTCCCCATCCACCGTTTCGGTGTCGACCGGTTCTGCGGGCGCGGCCGAGGCCGTTTCCGCATGCCCGGTGTCCGGACTGAAGCTGGCCCGCGCGTTCTGGACGCAGATGGGCAAGCCGATGATTGCGGCGAAGTATCCGCAGTATGCCGGGCGTATCGCCGCCGGTCTGGTGGGTCATGGCTCGGAATGCTACGGATTCGATGATGCGTATTCGCAGGACCACGATTTCGGCCCGCGCTTCTGCCTGTGGCTTACGGATGAGGATTACGCGGCGATCGGCGAGCAACTTGAGGTCGATTACGAGGCACTGCCGCGCAAGTTCAGCGTGGATGCGCAAGGCCGCGTGACGTTCGAGGCGCATGCCAGGTCCGATGCTTCCGGAGCATTCCCCTCCGCAGGTGCAGGCTCCACCGTCATACCCGATGCGGCAAACGCACCCACCCCCGGCACCGCTACGCACGATACCGCCACTGCCGAGTCAGGCGCGGCGTCCTCTGATGTGGCGGAAGCGATGACGACTCCGATTGATGCACCGCTCTCCCCCGTCACGCCGCGCGCACAGGGCGCGAATCGCCGTGACGGCGTGTTCCGCATCGGTGACTTCTTTGAGTCGATCACCGGGTATCACACTGCGCCGGCGCAGACCGCGCCGCATGAGTGGCTAATGCTTCAGGAATCGACCTTGGCCGCCGCCACCAATGGCGAGGTGTTCGCCGATCCCACCGGTCTGTTTTCCAAGACGCGCCAAGGGTTCAAGAACATGCCCGACGATGTGCGGCTCGCGCTGATCTCCAAGCGACTCGGCATGATCGCCCAGGCCGGTCAATATAATCTGCCGCGTTCGTTGAAGCGCGGCGACGGCGCGGCCGCATGGCTGTCCATCCACGAGTTCGTGCAGGCCACCGCCTCGTTGGTGTTCCTGGTTAACGTGCCGATGGTGGTGGGCTATATGCCGTATTACAAGTGGCAGTTCGCAGCATTGCGCAAGCTGTCTGGCTCGATGTTCGCGCTGTTGCCGAACGTGGGCGAACAGTTGGAAACCGTGATGCGATTGAGTTCGGCAGCCTGCTATGGCGGGGCCGGATTTGGCGAAGGCGGCAAGGGCGCGGCTCCAGCAATCGAGAAAATCAACGATATTGTGGAGCAGATTGCGGTGGATATCGTCAAGGAACTCAAACGCGAACACCTGACCACGTCCGGCGAGACCTTCCTCGAATGGCAGCGCCCGTATGTCGAGGACCACATCGCCTCTGATGATCCGGTGCTTAAAAGTTTGTAGATTCAAGCTCCCTCTGCCACGGCTTCGCCGTGCCACCTCCCTCATCAGAGGGAGGTATCAGTGAAAGGAACGTCGATGACCAACGAACTGACTGATGATGAACTGCGCGAGGCTATTGTGCGTCATGAATGGGATCAGTTCCAGCGCACCAACAATGAGGGTGGACGCGCGGCATGCCAAGGCAACTGGCCGGTGTTCCACCAGATGCGGTTGGCCCAGTTCCTCACATGGGAGCGGCCATTACTCACCAGCTATGCCGCTGATCTTGACGCGGCCGACCACGTGGGCCGCAACCTCGTGACCGAAAAATACGGCCGCATGATGGCCTCCACCGCACCGGAAAATTTCACGAAGAACATAGAGCCGTATATTCCGCGTCTCTCTGAAGAGCGCGCGGCCCGTCAGGAACAGGTCATCGCCCAGCAGGTCGCCTGGGCCAAGGATTTCCGCGAGCGCTACCCCAAGCTCGGCGAGGCGATGCGCGCACTCACCACCACCGAAGACACACCATCTGCCACCTCATTCGAAACCTATCTGCGCGGCGAGCTTGGTACGTATTCCGACCAGACCTTCGAACGTTACGAAGCGATGATTGGCGAGCGCGCCGCAGCCAGCCCGCAACGCAATATCACTGAGGAAACCTTGTTGCACACAGTCCAGCTCGGCGGTTTCGACACCTTAGAGGAGGCCGAAGCCTCCCAAGCGTAATACTCAGCCATTCACTGTGTATCGGACACCCCGACTGATGTACGTCGGCCGGCCATACCCAGGCCAACGCAATCTGCCGATCGCCCCACACCCAGACCACCAACGCAGCCTGCCCGCCAGGCCCCATTTACCAGCGCACATCGGCAGAATTACAGCGAGAATAGGCCCCAAAATGCCAGTGTCATCAGTGTGGCGAGAGTGCCGAGCGCTACCATCACGCATATGACGCGCCGCACACCGACGATATCGGCGCGGCAATACCAGACACGTTCCATTTCCCAAGCAAACAGCACCACCAACAGCATGGTCGCTATTCGCAGCACCACCCATCCGACGGCAAACAGCCGCGGTTGAGGCATAACCAATACAGCCGATACGCCTACGGCGCTCATATAGCCGTACAACAGCCCAGTAATCACCATCACCGCTGTGCCGATACCGGCAGATAAGCCGGCAATGCCGTGCAACATGCGCCGCTGGGCGGCCCCCAGCTCACTCGGCGTCGCATGCACGGCCCGCACAGTCGCCACACTACGTCGCCCGGCCAGCAACGTCTGTAGCCAAGAAAACACAGTCAAGCCAATACCTAATATCGCCGCCATCACGATCAGCACGGGCCCTGCCACCATCAGACCGGCCAGCACGCCAAGCGAGCCGACGATACCGGATCTGGTACGTTGCGACGCGGCGAAGCGCTGGTGAGGTGTTGCACCGGCGACTTGGGGCGTTGCCCATCCATCGGCTTTGGTTCCGGCAGTCACACCGTTCACCCAATTTTCCAGCGCTTGCGTATAGCCTTCGGCCAATGGCAGGTTCGGGGTGAATAAGCCCTCACCAGCCCGCATCTGATGGTTGCCGGCGAAATAGCGTACGGTGACGTTCTCGTTGCCGGACTTGTTGGCCGTGGCGATGATCCGCTGCGCCCCCTGTTCGATGGGCATGGCCGTATCGTAGGTGCCGTAGTTCACCAGCACCGGCATGGTGAGGGATTTCAGATACCGGTCGGCATCAAAGTCGGCATAGGCTAGATCGAATGGCGCGTAGTCCAGCGACATCAATTTGGCCATGTCTTTGACCACGGGCTTGGGCGCGCCGGCCTCATGCGTATAGGCGCTGACAGCCATGGCCATTTGCTCACGTCCATTGAACACCGGTGCGGATGTAAGTACGGCAAAGGCAATGTCTTGCCGTTTCGAGGTTAGAATCGTGGCGATCCAGGTGCCTTCGGATTCGGCGTAGATGCCGGTTTTGGCGGGGTCCACGCCGATTCTGCCACGCAACACGTCGAGCGAACGCCCGTATTCGCGAGCAAAACGCGGGTAGTCGCGATGCAGCACGGTGTAGTTGTCGTTGCGCTTGGCCGGCACCAAGGTCACGATACCGGCAGAGGCCATGGCGTTGGCGATATCGCCGAAATCCTCGGCACCACTGGTACCGGACCCGTGAATGAACAGACAAGCCGGGCGTGGCCCGGGAGCGCCGACCGGTTCACGTAGTACGGCGGGTAGCGTGACGCCGTCGCCGGTCTTGATGGATAGTCGGGTTTCACGCGTACGATATCGCCCCTCGTGGGGAATGTTCGCATGGGCAGGGGTGATGGTGGTGTCGGCAGAAGCGATAACGATGTGCTTGGTGTAGGGCCGTGTGTTCCATTGCGGCATCATCGCCCAGCCAAGTGTGGCGAATACCAGCGTCATCGCCATCGCGGTGACGATGACGCTCGCTACCCGCCGCACCGAAATCCGCTTCATAGTTACTATGCCTCCCCCCCATCAGCATAGAACGGTCGGCTCTTATCGGTCGGCTCCCGTCATAATGTGCTTCTACTGGGACCGTAATGCAATGGTTTGTAACGCTATTTTCTCTTCTTGACGGCACCGACTATGGCCCATACAACGGCCACTATTACCAGAATCAGTCCCACTACGGCGCAAATAATAGCCGTCAGCAATTGCGGATTCGGCGAGAACAACGAAATCATCCGATCCGGAGATATGTACCCGAAAACCAGCGCGATCACGCCGATAATCACGCCTAATAGTCCGAATACCACAGTAGGCGCGCTGGTGCTCTGTTTCTGGATGTTCTTGGCACTCTTGACATCCTTAGCATTCTGGACGTTCTTGGCGCTCTGGACGTTCTTGGCGCTCCCCCCAGGCTGGCATGGTTTGCCGGCGGTCTGAGACTGCCCATAGGGAGGTCGTGCTGAAGATGCTGCGTACATCGGCACATCATCGGCAGATGGAATCGGCCCACCATCTCCCTCCACGGCATCGGCAACTGTTTCCAGGGCAATCCGATCTGTGGTTGGTTCGATGGGCGATGGAGAGGCAGCTGTTGCCTGCGTATCCACATCCGAGACCGACGCATCCGCATGATTGTCGGGGACGGGCAGCACAGCCGTTTCGTCATCATCCGCTGCGGATGGCAGCACCGTGGTATCGGTTCGGTCATCGACGGTCACCATGGTTGTGGTCGCGGTGGTCGCGTCGGTTTCGGAAGGTATGGCCGTGGTCGGTGTCGCATCCTCGATGGAGGCGAATTCCTTGGTTTCATCAGTCATGATTCCATCTCCTAGTTGCAACGGCTTGATCATTCCGATTGTTCGGTTGTGTTCTTGCTTGTACTGTTGCCGTCGTATATATCGGCAAGCGGCTGGAACGTAGAGCCTTCCCAATCGGAGGCGTACACCACGTTGACACGTGCTTCCACCACATAGGGAATATTGATTTTTAATTCTGGGCCGTTGTCCGGCATGGCGGATTCCTTATACAACCATTCGTGATCAGGCCCATTGGTGGCACTTTCAGCTTCGAAGAAAACAAAGCTTGGACCCATGTAGTTGTTGTATACCATCTCGTATTTGCCGCCAACGTCACTCGAAGTGGAGTAGTAGGAGTCGGCGGTGCCGAAGGCGTAAGTGCAGGAATCCGGCAGAACGATATGCACTTGCGCCTGTGTTGCGGCTATGGTGATGGTACCGACCGGGCAATTACTGATGGAAGTTTTGCCATCCAGCATCTTCACCGTGTGCGGTCCATGTGTCTTGTCCCAATCGGACCAATCAATGATTGCCTGATCGGTGTTGTAGTTTTCACCGCTGAACGCCACACCTTGCTGCAATGTTTCAAACGTGGCATCGCTGGCATCGGCAACGAAGATGCCATCCTTTTGCACATCGTTCATGCCGTCACTGTTTCTCGCACTGACAGATTGGCTCAGTGAAACAACAGTATTGATGCCGCTGGCACCAAGATCACGGTAGTACACGCCATACGTGCCTGAAACGATGGTCATGCAGAGCGCGCATCCACCGGCAACCAGTCCGAGAGGAATCAGACCACCGGTACGCCGTCCTCTGAATCCGAGAATGATGACCACCAGCCCCATCACTATGCATACTGCGGCAATCCAGATGGTGCCCAGACGCATAATGCCGATAATGCCCATGTCGTTTACCCAAATCAGTCCCATCAGACCGGCAAAGGAGAGGAAGGTAAGGCCCAGTATGCTCAAGACCACGATTGGGCCCGCCGGCTTGCGGCGCTTGGACTCGGTGGGGGCATAGGCCGTCGCATTCATACGGTCGGGGGCAAACGGCCCGTTGGGTACTGTGCCGGGCATCGCGCCGGGCACAGTACCCGGCATCACGCTGGGCATCGACTGATAGACAGGCTGTGAAACAGGCTGTGAAACACTAGGCGCGGTTTGTGAAACAGGTTGTGAAACAGGTTGCGGAAAAGGTTGCGGAGCTGAATACAAAGGAGATTGAGGTACTGGTTGCGCGGCTGGATATGAGACAGGCTGTGGAGCTGGATATGACACAGGCTGTGAAACCGGTCGCGGCGCAGATGCCCCGAATCCGTACCCTTCCTGCTGGCGAATGCCGCTTTTGGCCAACAGCCATAGCGCTAAGGCGGCGAGCGCAATACAACCCCACCCCGCACCTGGAATCACGATTGCCACGGCGAGGAACAGGAAGCATCCCAGACAATTCCAGTCCCATTGGCCGGCAATGAGGTCCTCGGCCAAGATGTGCCCATCGCGTACATCCGGCATCAGAAACCAGCCGAGTGCGTACAGAGCTGCGCCAAAACCGAAGAACAATGTACATACAATCACCAACGCACGTACTAATGTGGGGCTCCAGCCAAGCCGTAAAGCGATGCCGCTGCATACGCCGCCGATCCACCGGTCGTCGCCGCGAACCAGTCCACTGGATCGCACCCAAGTGAAGAAGCGTCGCGATGTCTTGTTTTTTTGCGGACCAGGCTGCGGCTGTGGCTGATATGGATTCGCGTTTGGATTGCTCATGATTCCATTACACCGCCCGACCACTGCCACAACGCTCGGGGAACACCCTGATTGTTCCCTGAACACCGGGTAAAACCCCGGCCGCAACGCCCTGAGCGCGGCACAATAGGAGTATGACGTCATCTCCCGAACCATTGCTGCCCGCGCGCATGCCGTTGATGCGCCCCCGGCAGGGCCGTTGGCTCACCGGCGTGTGCAAGGGCATCGCCCTGCACTTGGGCATCGGCGTGGCATGGGTTCGGATTGCGTTCATCGCACTGACCGTCCTCTACGGCGCAGGCATCATCGCTTATGTATTCCTGTGGGTGTTCATGCCTGCCGGAGACCCGGTGGCGGCTGCGGCTCGCACAGTGCCCGTTGATCAGGCGCCGCTTGCGCGAGGCAATCAGCCACTTGCCGCTCATGACGACGAATCGGCAGCCGCACCGGAATCATTGTCCGAGGCCATCCAACGTGCTCCGAAACCGGCCGTCGTGGCATTGGCCGGTTTCGCGTTGATGGCCACTGGACTGTTGCTCACCAGCACCGGTGCGGATGTCCAGATTGTGTTTCCGCTGCTGGTAGGGTTGGGCGGCATCGCACTGGCATGGATGAATCTTAGTCCGCGAGGCACGCAGCTGTTGTCTATGTTGGGCGGCATCGCACTGATTTTCATGGGATGGGCATTGTATGTGCATAATGTCAGCATTCCTGAGTGGGGCACCTCTCCTCGACGCATTGTTGCCAGCGGATTCGTGATGATCGTCGGTATCGTGGTGGCGGTGATGCCGTGGGCGAACGCGATGCTGCAACGACTCACCCACGAGCAGGCATTGAAGGAGCGCGAAGAGGAGCGCGCGGACATGACCGCCCATCTGCATGATGGCGTGCTGCAAACGTTGGCGCTGATTCAGCTGAACTCCGAGGAACCGACCACCGTATTCGCCCTGGCGCGTAGCCAAGAGCGCGAGCTGCGCGAATGGCTGTATCAGGAACGTTCCACATCGGATCGTTCGGTGGGAGCCGGATTGAAGCAGATCGCCGCCGAGGTGGAGGACGAGCACGGCAAGCCGATTGAGGTGGTCACCGTGGGCGACGCGCGGCCGAGCGCCCAGACCGATGCGCTGCTGGACGCCACCCGTCAGGCGTTGGTCAATGCGGTCACGCATGGCGGCGAGCCGGTGTCTTTGTATTGCGAGGCCAGCGACACGATGGTTGAAGTGTTCGTGCGCGACCATGGCGAAGGCTTCGATATGGACGCCATTCCGCCCGACCGGCTGGGCATCCGCGAATCGATTATCGGCCGCATCAAACGGCGCGGCGGTACAGTGGAGATAGTGTCCAGGGCCGGCTGGGGCACCGAGGTCAGAATGCATATGCCGATCGCGCTGAAAGCGGCGCAGGGAGAACATCGATGAGCGAGAACGAGACAGCCAAGATTCGTGTGGCCATGGTCGATGACCATGAGATGTTCCGTGCGGGCGTAATCGCCACGTTGCGCGATTCCTTCGATATCGTCGGCCAAGCGGCGGACGTGCCCGGTTCGGTGGCGATGATCGCACAGACCAAGCCGCAGGTGGTGTTGCTGGATGTGCATGTGCCCGGCGGCGAGGGTGGCGGCGGTGCCGAGATCCTCGCCAAATCGCGGCCCTACTCCCCCACTACCGTGTTTCTGGCATTGTCGGTTTCGGATGCGCCGCAGGATGTGGGGGCGGTGATTCGCGCCGGCGCCCAGGGCTATGTGACCAAGACGATTACCGGCGCTGATTTGATTTCATCCATCAAGCAGGTGCATGAGGGCTATGCCGTGTTCTCGCCAAAACTGGCCGGTTTTGTGCTTTCGGCCTTTCAGGGTGTGCCGGCGGCGGGGTCTGATGGCGGCGCTGATGGTGCGGCACGGGCTCATGATGAGGAGCTGGACCGGCTGTCCGCCCGCGAGCAGGAGGTCATGCGGCTGATCGCGCGTGGTTACACGTATAAAGAGGTGGCGGCCGAACTGTTCATTTCGATCAAGACGGTCGAAACGCACGTGAGCTCGGTGCTGCGAAAGCTTCAGCTTTCGAATCGCACCGAGCTCACCCGCTGGGCCGCCGATAGGCGCATCGTGTGATGAAACGACAATGAGCTCCCTCATCAGAGGGAGCTCATCTGCTCATATCACTCCGCGTCGCGGAAACCGTTGGGGTTCTTGGTCTGCCAGTTGAGGGAGGAGGCGGCCATGTCGTCGATGGTCAGCTCGGCCTTCCAGCCAAGCTCCTTCTCCGCCTTGGAAGCGTCGGCGTAGCAGGCGGCGATGTCACCGGGGCGACGCGGCTTGATCGCGTACGGAATCGGATGACCGGCGGCCTTCTCGTAAGCCTTGATAACCTCAAGCACGGAGTAGCCGTGGCCAGTACCCAGGTTGTAGACGAACACGCCTTCCTTGTCGATGTGGTCAATAACGGCCACGTGACCCTTGGCCAGGTCGACCACGTGGATGTAGTCACGCACACCAGTGCCGTCGGGCGTGTCGTAGTCGTCGCCGTAGACCTGGACTTCCTTGAGCTCGCCGACCGCGACCTTGGCCACGTACGGGGTGAGGTTCGCCGGAATACCCTTCGGGTCTTCGCCCAGCAGGCCGGACTCGTGCGCGCCGACCGGGTTGAAGTAGCGCAGCAGCACGATGGTCCAGGACGGATCGGCCACATGCACGTCGCGCAGAATCTGCTCTTGGAACAGCTTGGAGGTGCCGTACGGGTTGGTGGTGCCGCCGGTCGGCGTCTCCTCGGTAATCGGCAATTCCTTCGGCGTGCCGTACACGGTGGCGGAGGAGGAGAAGATGATCTTCTTGACGTTGTGCTTCTTCATCACCTTGAGCAGCACAAGCGTGGAGTACAGGTTGTTGTCGTAGTATTCGATCGGCTTGGCCACGGACTCGCCCACGGCCTTGAGACCGGCGAAGTGAATGACCCAGTCGATGTTGTTTTCGGTAAAGACGCGTTCCATAAGCGCCTCATCGCGCACGTCGCCGTCGTAACGCTTGACCGGCTTGCCGGTGATTTGCTCGACGCGCTCAAGCGCCACGGGCGACGAGTTGCCGTAGTTATCTACGGAAATAACGTCGTAGCCCTTGTTGAGCAGTTCGATGTCGGTGTGGGTGGCGATGAATCCAGCACCGCCCGTAACCAGAACAGTAGTCATATTCCCTCCTTTGGAAGGACTTGCCTTCGGTTTTTCCTTCAGTATTGAGCTTACTTCACTTGACCTGTTTCACCTAGCGGCAAAACCAAGGCTTTCGAGGAATGTTTGCGTGGTGGCTTTCTGCTTGAAGACGGCCGTGTTGCCGAGGATGCGGTAGCAGACGCTGCCGAGCTCGTCGTGTACGGCTTGGCGGATGGCCTCGCGGTCGTGGTTTCCGGCCAACGTTTCAGCGAGTTCGCCCCATTCGAGACTGAATTCGCTGACTTCATCGGGCAAATCGCGGCCTTCGGCGAGCGCCTCTTCGACAATGCCGAGCTGGTCGACGAGCCGTCCGGGCAGAATGAACAAGCCTTGGGCCTCGATCAGTCCGATCGGCTCCTGCTTGACCGGCCAGTATTCGGGGTGTGCATGGAAAATACCTTCCGGGTACTCGTCGCTGATCGCATTGTTGCGGAAGATGAGACTCATCTCATAGCCGCGTTCGGTGATGATCGCGCTGGGCGAGAGGGCGGATTGGCGGTTGCCATCCGCGTCATGGCTGGCGATGCCGTTCGCCGCGTCGTCATAACCGACCCATGCCTCGCGGATGATGTCGGATACGTCGATGATGCTCTGGCGACTCTTCGACACCACGCGCACGGCGGTGCCGGGCCAGTCAAGGATTTCAACCACGGCGTCCGGATAGTCGGCAAGTGTGAAGGCGGCCCAAGTGGCGGCCTTGTGCATCGGCAGCAGTTCGCCGCCGCCCTGGTAATGGTCATGGGCGAGCACCGAGCCGCCGATGCGAGGCAGCGCGGCGTTGCATCCGAGGAAGTATCCGGGGAAACGGTCCACGAAGTCGAGCAGATGGCCGAAGGTGTCGCGGTCCACATGCATCGGCGTGTGGTCGGTGTTCACGCAGATGCCGTGCTGGTCGAAGTAGCCGTAGGGCGAGAACTGCCAGAACCATGACTCGCCGCCGAGCGTGACCGGCAAGGTGCGCAGCGTGCGCTTGTCACGTCCGGCGAAGCCCTCGTTCTCATGGCAGATCGTGCACTTCGGGTAGCCGCCGGCCACGGCGTTGCCGGCCGCCGCCTTCTTCATGTTCTTGAATTCGGGTTTGGCGAGGTTGATGGTCACCGTCAGCCCGTGCGAGTCGAAGCGCGGGTTCCGGTCGAGCTGGGCACGCTTGACATAATTGTTGGCCACACAGTAGTCGTAGAACCATTGCATGGCGGCCATGCCGCCATCCCGGTGCTCGACGAGCAGGAATCGGTCGTCGAGATCAGCGGGGTTGGCGGAGAGGATGCCCATGATGGTGTCGGCGTAGGCCGGGCCTTCCTCCGGCTTGAAAAGGCCGGCGGTTGTGGCGGCGGCGCGGAAGGCGGCGAGCAGGGGGTCGGGGGTCTTTTCGCCATAGGGGGCCTGGCTTCGGCTGCCAACAATGTCTTGGACTACGTCTGACACTGACGCCGCCGACGTTGTGGTTTTGGGTCCGGGGTAGGAATCTAGGCGGAAGAGGGCGAAGATTTGGTTGCGGGTCCAGTCTGCGTTGCGTGGGTCAAGGTCAAGATGGGCCAAGGCATAATCGATCAGGGCGTCGATGCTGGCGTATACCTCGGTCAGCTGATCGTTCATTGCTCTGCCTCCATCATGCTGGTTCGGGTATGGTTCGGCTGACGGCTCACCTGGCAGCCTCCATGATGTCGGCTACGATGGCGCGGGTTTCGCTGGCCTTCTGCTCCATCTCCTGCACGAGTTTGATCTGGGTGCGGGTGCGCACCAGATTATGCTCGGGGTACTTGGTGGCAAAGTAGATATCGCCTTCCAAGTAGTCGGCGAGAAAGCGCATGCCGCATTCCATGGTGAGCAGGTTGCCGCTGAACGGCAGCAGTTCGGCCTCGCGCGCGGTGATGCTGCCGCGTAGTTCGCCCACGAAGCCTTCCGTGTAGGCGCGGAACAGCTCGGTGCTGAAATGCACCTTGCTGAGGTCCTTTTCGTCTTCCAGAGCAGTGGACGCACCAAAGCGTATGGAATCGCCGAAGTCGAACAGCATGGAGCCGGGCATGATGGTGTCGAGATCGATGATCGCACGCGCCTTGCCGGTGGTGGCGTCCATGAGGATGTTGTTGAGCTTGGTGTCATTGTGGGTCACGCGCAGCGGAATCGAACCGTCCCTGAGCCCATCCATCACGACGGCATACTGGTCGGCGTGACTCAGATAGAAGTCGATTTCCGGCTGGCATGCGGCGGCGCGGCCGAGCTTGTCCGCGGCGAGGGCGGCCTTGAAGTCCTCGAAACGATGCGGGGTGTCGTGGAAGTGGGCGATGGTTTCGGTCAGCTGGCTGGCGTCGAATTCGGACAGGAAGTTCTGGAAGTCGCCGAATGCGCTGCCGGCTTCGCGGAACACGTCCGGGTTCGGCACGAGGTTGTAGGACACGGTGTGTTCGATGAACTTGTAGACGCGCCATGCGCCGCCATCGATCTCGGCCCAGGTGGCGCCTGAGGTGGTGGGCACAATGTCCAGCGTCTCTTTGCCCTGAGCCTTGAGAGTGGAGGTGACCAGTTCGACATTGCGCATCAGATTCACCGTATCGGGGAAGATGCTGGTGTTCATCTGCTGGAGGATGTAGCGGGGGCCGTCCGTGGTCACCAGATAGGTGGTGTTGATGTGGCCGTCTCCGTAAGGTTCGATACCGGTCACGGCACCTTCCAGCGCAAAATGCGAGGCGATGCCGAATAAAACTTCATTGCTTTCAGTCATGATGGGTCCGTTCTCCAAAACGTGGGATCAGGCTTCACGCCAGGCGATACCGCTGTCAGGCAGGTCGAAGTCCTCGGTGGTGCCGTCGGCCAAAGTCACCGTGGTCTTCTGCGGCTGATCGGTGTTGTTGATTACGCAATACAGCCCTTGCTCGGGGAAGTGTGCCACTTCGCATTCCGGATTGGACGAGCTCCAGGCCGCATACTTGTCTTCGTTGTGGGAAGCGTAGAACAGCACGCGTTCCAGCAGTCGGGCGTTGGCCGCCGAATAGGGCAGGCCGGAGATGTACACGCCGCGGCCCTTGCCATAATCGTTGGTCGCGAGCTGTACCTGGCCGCCGTCCGCGCGCAGCAGGGTCACGTTTTCATTGACCGGATACGTGTTGAGCACGGGTTCGCCGAAATCGATGCCGCCCAACGGCTTGATGGACTGGCCGCCGCCGCAGCCGCTCAG
>OBZV01000475.1_pt1 | contig 26952 bp, 26 predicted proteins | sample 1501581 | NCBI WGS metagenome assembly OBZV01 (sample SAMEA2580257, study PRJEB22360) | human gut metagenome | biome: human gut; feature: human-associated habitat; material: faeces | place: Denmark | collected 2008/2010
GAAGACGTGGTAAAGAACCGTTTCGACCGCCTGTTAAAGGAAGTCCAGGATATATCTGCCCAGGTCTGCGGAAGAGACGTACATACAGTCCAGACTGTTCTGGTAGAGGAAGTAAATGACCATTCACCAGAACTGGTAACAGGACGAATGTCAAATAATACCATTGTACATTTTCCTGGAGATGCCTCTCTCATTGGCAGGCTGGTAGATGTATACTTAGAGGAAAGCAAGGGCTTTTATTACATGGGACGGTTGAACTAGTACGACAGATAAAACAGACAGAAACAGCAGATACACATAGAAGAGAGGAACACCATTGGAAATCGATTATTCACAGCTGTCTCCTATGATGCAGCATTACATGGAGACAAAAAAAGAGTACCCGGACTGTATATTATTTTACCGTCTGGGGGATTTTTACGAAATGTTCTTTGATGACGCACTGAAAGCATCTAAAGAACTGGAGATCACACTGACAGGTAAAGAATGCGGCTTAAAAGAGCGTGCGCCTATGTGCGGCGTACCTTTTCATGCAGTAGATTCTTATCTTTACCGTCTGGTACAAAAGGGCTATAAAGTTGCTATTGCAGAGCAGATGGAAGATCCTAAGCTGGCAAAGGGACTGGTAAAACGAGAGGTGATCCGTGTGGTAACACCGGGAACCATTACCAGCGCCCAGGCTTTGGATGAGACCAAAAATAACTATCTTATGGGTATCGTATACCTGGACAGCCGTTATGGTATTTCCACAGCCGATATCAGTACCGGTGAGTTTCTGGTAACAGAGGTGGAGTCAGACCGGGAATTATTTGACGAGATCAACAAATTTTCTCCATCTGAGATCATCTGCAACAATGCTTTTTATGTATCTGGTGTAGACCTTGAGGAGTTAAAGAACCGCTATCAGGTAGCGATCTCTGCTTTAGACAGTCATTTCTTTTCAGACGAATCCTGTAAAAAGGTCTTAAAAGAACATTTTAAAGTAGGTTCCTTAAGCGGCCTGGGCCTGGACGATTATCCTACAGGTGTTATTGCGGCAGGAGCTGTTATGGAGTATATGTATGAGACCCAGAAGAGTACTCTGGAGCATATTACAGGAATTACTCCTTATTCTACCGGTCAGTATATGGTTATCGATACATCCACCAGAAGAAACCTGGAACTGGTAGAAACTATGCGTGAAAAACAGAAAAGGGGAACCCTTTTATGGGTACTGGATAAGACCAAGACGGCTATGGGGGCCAGACTTCTCCGCAATTATATTGAGCAGCCGTTGATCCATAAACAGGAGATCCTGGGGCGTCAGGATGCGGTGGAAGAGCTGAATATGAATTATATTTCCAGAGAAGAGATCTGTGAATACTTAAATCCGGTGTATGATCTGGAACGTCTTATCGGCCGTATCAGCTATAAAACAGCCAATCCCAGAGATCTGCTGGCATTTAAGACATCCCTGGAAATGCTTCCTTATATTAAAAAACTGTTAGGAGAGTTTCGGGCAGATCTTTTAAAGGAATTAGAAACACAATTAGATCCTCTGGAAGATATTTATGAACTTATCGGCAAAGCCATTGTTGATGATCCGCCTATTACCATTCGTGAAGGCGGCATGATCCGTGAAGGCTATAACGAAGAGGCAGACCGCCTGCGCCATGCAAAAACAGAGGGAAAGACCTGGCTTGGTGAGCTGGAAAACAGGGAAAAAGAGAAAACGGGAATTAAAAATTTAAAGGTCAAGTTCAATAAAGTGTTTGGCTATTACTTTGAGGTCACAAATTCTTTTAAAGACATGGTTCCTGATTATTTTGTGAGAAAACAGACACTGACCAATGCAGAGCGTTTTACTACAGATGAGTTAAAGCAGTTAGAAGACGTGATCATGGGAGCAGAGGAAAAACTGGTATCTTTGGAATATGATCTGTTCTGTCAGGTCCGTGATTCTATTGCAGCCCAGGTAGTGCGCATCCAGAAAACTGCTAAAGCTATTGCAGGCATTGATGTGTTCTGCTCTTTATCTTCCGTTGCAACAAGGCGGAATTATGTAAAGCCTTCTATTAATGAAAAAGGTGTGATCCAGATCAAAAACGGCCGTCATCCGGTAGTAGAGCAGATGATGCGGGATGACCTGTTTGTGGCAAATGATACTTTCTTAGACAATGGAAAGAACCGCCTTTCTATTATTACCGGTCCTAACATGGCAGGTAAGTCTACCTACATGAGACAGACTGCCCTGATTGTGCTTATGGCACAGCTTGGCAGTTTTGTACCGGCCCAGGAAGCAAATATCGGTATCTGCGACCGCATTTTTACCAGAGTAGGTGCTTCCGATGACCTAGCAAGCGGGCAGAGTACCTTTATGGTTGAAATGACTGAGGTTGCTAATATCCTGCGAAATGCTACCAGAAACAGCCTTTTGGTTTTAGACGAGATCGGACGCGGGACCAGCACCTTTGATGGTCTTTCTATTGCGTGGGCTGTGGTAGAGCATATCAGCAATACAAAGCTGTTAGGTGCTAAAACCTTATTTGCAACCCATTACCATGAGCTGACAGAATTAGAGGGGACCATTGCCGGAGTAAAGAATTACTGTATCGCTGTAAAGGAACAGGGGGACGATATTGTGTTCCTGCGTAAGATCATCCGCGGCGGCGCTGATAAAAGCTATGGTATCCAGGTAGCTAAGCTGGCAGGTGTACCGGATTCTGTTATTGCCAGAGCGAAGGAGATCGCAGGTGAACTGACGGAAAATGATATTACAGCAAAGGCAAAAGAGATTGCGGCAGTCAGCGCCAATGTGGTACAGCACAAGGCAGTTCCAAAGCCGGATGAGGTGGATATGCAGCAGATGTCCTTCTTTGACACTGTAAAAGATGATGATATCATTAAGGAACTGGATGGCCTGGAGCTGTCTACCATGACACCTATTGATGCCATGAACACTTTATATCGCCTTCAGACCAGGCTTAAGAACCGTTGGAAGGAGAATCTATGAATTTCCATATATTAACATTATTTCCTGATATGGTAGAAAATGGTTTAAAAACCAGTATCACCGGCCGTGCTATTGAAAGCGGCGCCATTTCTGTAGAGGCAGTGGATATCCGGGATTATACAACTGACAAGCACAGACACGTAGACGATGCTCCTTATGGGGGCGGTGCAGAAATGGTGATCCAGCCGGCACCTGTGTGTGATGCTTACGAGGCACTTTGTAAAAAGCTGGGAAAACGCCCAAGGGTGATGTACATGACTCCCCAGGGACGTGTGTTTAACCAGTCTATTGCCCAGGAACTGGCAAAAGAAGAAAATCTGGTGTTTTTATGCGGACATTATGAAGGTATTGATGAGAGAGCCTTAGAGCTGATCCATGCAGAATATCTGTCAGCAGGTGATTTTGTCCTTACAGGAGGCGAGCTTCCTTCTATGGTCATGATCGACTGTATTTCCCGCCTGGTACCGGGGGTACTGGGAAATGGGGATTCTGCAGAGGTAGAGTCCTTCTATGATAATCTGCTGGAATATCCACAGTATACCAGACCGGAAGTTTATGAGGGAAAAGCAGTTCCGGGAGTCCTTCTTTCCGGACACCACAAAAATATTGAAAGCTGGCGCAGAGAACAATCTATCCGCCGGACACTGGAAAGACGGCCAGATCTGCTGGAAGATGCAGCTCTTACATTAAAAGAGCAGAAGCTTTTAGACTGCCTGTTAAAGGAACAGGGAGAGAGCCGGTTAAAGGAATTAGAGCAGCTGGTAAGAGGAGCAGTGAAAAACGAAGAAGCTCCGGGCAGTGACAGGGAATACTACCAGCAGATGAAGAAAGTAAAAAAGCTTCTTAATGAAAAACGTGTCACATTACAGGAACTGAAAGGTTATTATAAGGTTCTCGGAGCATTAAAACAGGAAATATAAGCGATATAAGATTTTAAGGAGATAGAGAAAAATGGACCCAACAGGCAATACGGTTGCCCTGCGTATAATTATTATTGTTATTTTACTGGCGTTATCTGCCTATTTTTCTTCTGCAGAAACTGCCCTGACTATGGTAAATAAGATTCGTATGCGTACTCTTGCAGATGACGGGAATAAGGCGGCAGCCTGTGTGCTGAAGCTTCATGAAAATAAGGGTAAAATGCTAAGTGCTATACTTATTGGAAATAATGTGGTAAACCTTTCCACTTCTTCAATTATGACTATACTGGCAGCTGATATTTTTGGAAATGCTGCTGTTGGGATTGCTACTGGTGTCCTGACGATCCTGATCCTGATCTTTGGGGAGATCACACCGAAGACCATGGCTTCCCTTGAAGCGGATAAGATCGCCATGAAGAGTGCAAAAAATATTTATCTTTTAATGATGATCCTCACACCTGTGATCTGGACAGTAAATAAAATGTCCGGCGGTATTCTGCGCCTGCTTCATGTAGATCCTAATAAAAAGACTGACGTTATGACAGAAGATGAACTTCGTACTATTGTGGCAGTGGGGCATGAAAAAGGTGTCATCGAGACAGATGAAAAGAATATGATCAATAATGTGTTCGATCTGGATGATTCTGTCGCAGGGGATATTATGGTTCCCCGTGTGAACATGACTTTTATTGATATAGATGCCAATTACGAAGAGCTGATGGAAAAATTCCGTAAGACCCGGTATACACGTTTTCCGGTCTACCAGGACAGCAAGGATAATGTGGTAGGTATTGTAAATATTAAAGATCTTTTGCTTGAAGATGAGGCAGAAAACTTTTCTATTAAAGATCATTTAAGAAAGCCGCTGTATACCTTTGAAGCTAAAAAAGTTTCAGAGCTGATGCTGGAAATGCGGAAAACTTCCAATAATATTGCAGTAGTTTTAGATGAATACGGAACCACAGCAGGCCTGATCACATTAGAAGACATCCTGGAAGAGATCGTAGGTGACATCCGTGATGAATATGATGCTGACGAGGAAAAGGATTTTGTAAAATTAGGCCACGGGGTTTATCTTGTAGACGGTGCTATGAGCCTGGATGATGTAAATGACAGACTGGGACTTTCCCTGTATTCAGAAGATTATGATTCCATTGGCGGTCTTATGATAGAAAAGCTGGATCATATTCCGGTTCAGGGAGAATTGGTGACTGTTGGAAACATCCGTCTGTCTGCCCACAGAGTCAATGGAAACCGTATTAAGAAGGTCTGTATCCAGATCTTAAAGACAGATGGAAAAAGTACTTGCATTTAGCAGGAAATTATGCTAATATCAATTCGTTGTGACAAGAATAGATGGTCCTCTGCTACTAAAGTATTGTGAACGTGATTTATGATACAGAGTATTAAGAACATCCAATAGATGAAGGAGGTTCACACCATGAACGAAATTATTAAGAATATCGAAGCAGCACAGTTAAAAGAGAACGTACCTAGCTTTAATGTTGGTGATACTGTAAAGGTATACAACAAGATCAAAGAGGGTAACCGCGAAAGAATCCAGATCTTCGAAGGAACTGTTATTAAGAGACAGAACGGCGGAGCCAGAGAGACTTTCACAGTAAGAAAGAACTCCAACGGTATCGGCGTTGAGAAGACTTGGCCATTACATTCCCCAAGCGTTGACAACGTAGAAGTTGTTCGTAAGGGTAAAGTAAGAAGAGCAAAACTGAACTACTTAAGAGACAGAGTAGGTAAGGCTGCTAAGGTAAAAGAGTTAGTTAAATAATTTAAGTTTAAACGATTAAAAAGGGGCAATGAAAATTGCCCCTTTTTAGCTCATAAAAGACAGGTTGCAGACAGGTTTGTTTTTTCGGGGGTAACAGTGGATTTCTATATAAATGATGATACAGCCTGGCTGCGAAAGGCTGTAAGATGGGTAGTAAATATTGTAGTAGCCATTGCCTGCGGCTGGTTTTTAGTGTATGGATTTGGTGAGCAGGTTCTTATATCCGGCAATTCCATGCAGCCACAGTTAAGCGCCCAGGATGTGATCCTTATGAACCGTATTATCTATGTAACAGGAACTCCGGACCGCTTTGATGTGGTGGTATTTGAGCGTGAAGACGGAAAGAAAAATGTAAAACGTATCATTGGGCTTCCGGGAGAGACTGTTCAGATCCGTGATAGCCGCGTATATATTGACGGGGAACCTTTAAAAGAGGACAAAATGGGGGAAGTGTCCTTAGCAGGAAGAGCAGCTGATCCGGTGCGTCTGGGGGAAAAAGAATATTTTCTGTTAGGTGACAACAGGGGAAGCAGTGAAGACAGCCGTTTTCCAAATATTGGAAATGTAAAAAGAGAACAGATACTGGGCAAGGCGTGGTTTCGCATGCTTCCGCTGCTGAACCTTGGCTTTGTATCGTAAAAGGAGTTAGAATATATGAATATACAGTGGTATCCAGGTCATATGACCAAGGCAAGAAGGGCAATGCAGGAAGATATCAAGCTGATCGACTTAGTGATCGAGCTGGTGGACGCCAGAGTTCCTTTTTCCAGCCGTAACCCGGATATTGACAAGCTTGCTGCAGGAAAGGCAAGAATGGTCCTGTTAAACAAGGCGGATCTGTCAGATGAGACAGAAACCCGCAAGTGGGCCCAGATGTTTGAGGACATGGGCATCCATGTAGTAAAGATCGATGCCCGCAACAAAGGAACCTTAAAACAGGTACAGACTGCACAGCAGGAAGCATGTAAGGAGAAAATTGAAAGAGACCGCCGTAGAGGTATTTTAAACCGCCCCATCCGTACTATGGTAGTGGGCATTCCGAACGTAGGAAAATCTACCTTCATTAATTCCTTTGCAGGGAAGGCCTGTGCAAAAACAGGAAACAAGCCTGGTGTTACAAAGGGCAACCAGTGGATCCGTTTAAATAAGACCTTAGAGCTTTTAGATACACCTGGTATTTTATGGCCTCGTTTTGAGGACCAGCAGGTAGGTCTGCATCTGGCACTCATTGGTTCCATTAATGACCAGATCTTAAATAAAGACGAGCTGGCCTGTGAACTGATCAGTCTTTTAGAAAAAGATTACCCACAGGTGATAAAAGAACGCTTTGGTATTGAAAATGTAGAAGAAGACCGTGTAAAAGTATTAGAAGAGATCGCAAGAAGCCGTGCCTGCTTAATGAAAGGCGGGGAATTAGATCTTGCAAGAGCGTCAGCACTGCTTTTAGACGATTTCCGCGCTGGCAAGTTAGGTCGCATCAGTCTGGAAAAAGCACAGGATTACAAAGACAGGATCAAGGTGAAATAAATGGCCAGAGAGTTAAAAGGTGAAAAACTGGAAAAAGAACTGCTCCGTTTAGAAGAGATGAAGGCCTACGAAAAAGAGAATGCCCGGTATGAACTGATATGTGGTATTGACGAGGCTGGAAGAGGACCTTTAGCAGGTCCTGTGGCAGCAGGGGCTGTTATCCTTCCAAAAGACTGCCGGATCTTATATTTGAATGATTCCAAAAAGCTTTCTGAAAAGCGCAGGGAAGAACTGTTTTTAGAAATTAAGGAAAAAGCACTTGCCTGGAGTGTAGGTATTGCTACACCACAGCGGATCGATGAGATCAATATCCTGCAGGCTACTTACGAGGCTATGAGAGAGGCAATAAAGGGTCTTGGAGTGGAGCCTGGGCTATTATTAAATGATGCAGTGACCATTCCAGGGGTTGAGATCCCTCAGATCCCTATTGTAAAAGGCGACGCTAAAAGTGTATCTATTGCAGCAGCCAGTATTCTGGCAAAAGTCACCAGGGATCATATGATGGCGGAATATGATGAGATTTATCCCGGATATGGCTTTGGGAAGCATAAAGGGTATGGCACCAAGGCACATATTGAAGCTTTGAAGGAACTTGGGCCATGTCCTATCCACAGAAGAAGCTTTATTGGCCATTTTGTTGAAGTATAGGAGTTTCATGAATAAAAGAGAAGTTGGCAGCCGTTACGAAGAAACAGCGGCTGCTTTTTTGCAAAAAAAGGGATTACACATATTGGAGAAAAATTTCCGCTGCAGACAGGGGGAGATCGACCTGGTGTGCAGAGAAGGAAAAGAACTGGTATTTACAGAGGTGAAATACAGGTCAGATGCTTCTTTTGGATCTCCCTTTGAGGCAGTGGATTTTCGCAAGCAGGAGAAAATACGGCGTACAGCCCTGTTTTACCTGTGCCGGTACGGCTATCCGGAAAATACGCCCTGCCGTTTTGATGTGGTGGGCATAACCGGTGACAGTATACAGCTGATACGAAATGCTTTTTAGATCCCAGGAACACATTTATATAGAAAAGAGGCAGACAGATGATCCCATGGAACTATAAAAATGAAAATAAGGTATTTATGAACAGAGAAAAAAATGGAGTTCCCTATCTTTCTTTTACTGTACTGGAAGAGACTGGTCTTGTGTTAAACGGTTTCTCTACCCGTTTAGGAGGTGCAAGCAGGGGGAAATACGCTACGATGAACTTTGCCTGGAACAAGGGAGATGATCCGGCAGACGTGTTGGAAAACTACACTCGTATGGCAGAGACATTAGGAGCTGACAGAGACCGGATGGTGGCATCCCAGCAGACCCATACTACCAATGTGCGGCTTGTGACAGAGAAAGATGCCGGAAAGGGAGTAGTAAGGGAAAGGGATTACACAGATGTGGACGGACTGATCACCAATGTAGCGGGGCTTACTCTGGCAACCTTTTATGCAGACTGTGTACCTCTGTATTTTCTGGATCTGAAACATAAAGCGATCGGTCTTTCTCACTCTGGTTGGCGTGGTACTGTAAACAGAATGGGACAATGTACCATAAATGCCATGAAAAAAGCCTTTGGAACAGATCCAAAAGATCTGATCACCTGCATCGGCCCAAGTATCTGTAAGGATTGTTTTGAAGTGGGAGAAGAAGTGGCAGAGGCATTTATGGAAAGCTTCAAACCGGAGTGGCATAATGAGATCATTGCTTCAGGGAAACGTCCGGACAAGTACCAGCTAGACCTGTGGCGTGCCAATGAGATCATTTTTATGGAAGCCGGGGTAAAGCCGGAAAATATCCATACTACTAATATCTGTACCATGTGCAACTGCGAATATCTTTTTTCTCACCGCAAAGTTGGAAATGAAAGAGGTAATATGGGGGCATTTCTGGGGCTGAGATAACGTAATGTCCTCCCAGGATCTTTTCATAAAACCAGGAACAGTAAAATTCTGGGAAAACATTGTATTTTTTCAGGAAATGTTACGGAATACTTGACCCTTATCATGGAAAATGGTATAAAACAATAAGATAAAGGACCATTATAGGACAAAGGAGTATGCTTTCATGGCTAATAATTTTGTATTCAACGACTCTCTTCCGGTAGCACCTTTAAAGCTGGCTGCACTGGAAAGCTGCAAGGATTTTGCGTCTAAGGTAGATTCTCACATCGTTCAGTTCCGCCGCAACGATATGGAGGAATTAAAGCGCCGCAAGGCAGACCTGCATTATCGTGGATATGATGTAGATTCTTATCTGCTTGATCTTGAGTGCCCAAGATTTGGTACCGGCGAGGCAAAGGCAGTGATCAATGAGTCTGTCAGAGGTACGGACATTTTTGTAATGGCAGATGTAATGAATTACAGCATTCCTTACACTGTTTGCGGCTACACCAATCACATGTCACCAGATGACCATTTTCAGGATATGAAGCGTGTTATCGGTTCCTGCGTGGCAACTGCACATCGTGTAAATGTAGTTATGCCTTTCTTATATGAAAGCCGTCAGCACAAAAGAAGCAAACGTGAATCCTTAGACTGCGCTATGGCATTAGAAGAATTGATCGCAATGGGCGTTGAGAACATTATTACCTTTGATGCCCATGATCCAAGAGTACAGAATGCCATCCCTCTGTACGGATTTGATAATTTTATGCCAACCTATCAGTTTGTAAAGGCATTATTCACTCATGATAAGACAACCCAGATCGATAAAGATCACCTGATGGTCATCAGCCCGGATGAAGGTGCTATGAATCGTGCTGTATATCTGGCAAATAACTTAGGCGTTGATATGGGTATGTTCTATAAGCGCCGTGATTATTCCAAGGTAGTAAACGGACGCAATCCGATCGTTGCCCATGAATTCCTGGGATTTTCTGTAGAAGGAAAGACAGTTCTTATTATTGATGATATGATCTCTTCCGGCGAGAGCATGTTAGACACCTGTAAGGAATTAAAGGAAAGAAAGGCAGCAAAAGCAATTGTATGCTGTACTTTTGGTCTGTTTACCAACGGTCTTGAGAAGTTTGATGAATACTATGAAAAGGGATATCTGGACTATGTGATCACTACTAACTTAAATTATCGTCCAAAAGAGCTTTTCGACCGCAAGTGGTATCTGGAAGCAGATATGAGTAAGTACACTGCAGCTATCATTAACTCCTTAAACCATGACCGTTCTATCAGTGCATCCCTGTCTCCAACAGACAAGATACAGAAGCTGGTACAGAGACGCCACAATGGAGAAATTTAATCAACGGGCGACCCGCCTGCGATAGCAGGCAGTGGAGCGCCATAGCACGTGGGTCGTGAGTATATATAACTAGTACATCGTTTCGTAAATAACTGTACTAATCACGTAGGATGCGGATTTGAGTGTGCAGGTCTAAAAACGCAGGCGTAGCGGGCTACGCTGAGGCTTTTAGGCCTGTGCAATCAGATTCGCAGACAAGTGAGGGGTATCGTTATTTCGAAAACGATGTACTAGATCAGCGCTCCTAGCTAAGCATTATTTTCGCTGTTCTTAGCAGCCTGCTGCTCTTTGTATTGGCTAAGAAGCTTATTGATCCTCTTGGTTGGTGTCAGCAGATCGCTTAAGGATGCGTCATGGTTCAGGTTATCAATGATAAGGGCAATGTACTTGCTCATATCTACGTTAATATAGTATGGTCTGCTTAACAGATCCGGAGTCTGGTATACCAGATTGGTAGTAAGGATACGGTCAATGAGACCATCCTGATAATACTGATCAAACTTGGCAAGTCCACCGGTGAACAGACCAAAAGTAGCACAGATAAATACTTTTCTCGCTTTTCTGCGCTTTAATTCTTTCGCAACATCTAACATACTCTCGCCGGAAGAGATCATATCATCAATGATCAATACATCTTTTCCTTCTACGCTGGATCCCAAAAATTCATGGGCAACAATCGGGTTTCTGCCGTTTACGATCTTGGTGTAATCACGGCGTTTATAAAACATACCCATATCCAGTCCCAGCATATTTGCGAAATAGATAGCACGGCTGGTACCGCCTTCATCCGGGCTGATGACCATCATGTGGTCGCTGTCAATCTGCAGATCCGGCTCGTTCTTTAACAGATGCTTTAAGAACTGGTAGATCGGCTGTACAGTCTCAAATCCCTTTAATGGAATGGAATTCTGTACTCTTGGGTCATGTGCATCGAAAGTAATAATGTTTTCAACGCCCATATTCACAAGTTCCTGAAGAGCCATTGCACAGTCTAAGGATTCTCTTCCGGAACGCTTATGCTGGCGGCTTTCATACAGGAATGGCATGATAACATTAATTCTGCGTGCCTTGCCTGCTGCTGCTGCGATAATTCTCTTTAAATCCTGGAAATGATCATCTGGAGACATATGATTGGTCATTCCAAACAGTGAATAAGTCAGACTGTAATTACATACATCTACCATAATATAGAGGTCATCACCTCTGACAGATTCTTCAATTGTTCCTTTTCCTTCACCGGAACCAAATCTTGGTGTGTTTGCTTCCAGAATATAGGAATCTCTCTGATATCCGGAAAATGCGATAGTTGACTTATGTTCGCTTTCTCTCTCTCTTCTCCACTCTACCAGATAATCGTCCACCTTTTTTCCAAGACCTGTGCAGCTCTTTAAAGGAATAAGGCCTAAAGGACCTACCGGAATTGTTTCAATGATTTTTTCCTCATATAACATGATATTTATCCTCCTGTTTTAACCGGCATTACCTTGTTATCTCATACGAATGCCAGCATATATCTTTATACCATTTTTCGTTTGTATCCGTCAAGGTATCTTAAGGGTTATCTTTTTAACAGACGGATATCTGTGCCATAAAGAGGGATAATACGATATCGCATGATCCTTGAAGTCACACGATCTGTATATGAATCCCTCAGCTGGGTCAGGGAAAGATTAGTGGAAATAATGGTGGAACGGTTCATATTCATACGCTCATTGATGCAGTAAAACAGCTGGGAGGAAGTAAAACTGTTGTTCAACTCTGTTCCCAGATCGTCAATGATCAACAGGTCACATTCTAAGATATAGCGATATGTGTCCTTCATTTCTTCCGTCTGATCGTAGTCAAATTTATTTTTTGAAAACACATCAAAAAGATCTCCTGCGGAAAAATAGATCACTGAATGATAACTGTCCATCAGCTTTCTGGCAATACAGTTGGTTAGAAAGGTCTTTCCGACACCTGTGCTGCCTGTAAAAAGCAGATTATCATGTTCACTGTCAAAATTTTTCACAAAATCCAAGCAGCTTTTTACCACCCGGTTCATGTAATCTGCATTGGTCATGCCGATTTCCGGAATGATCTGGCTGTTGTCATAATACTTGAAGGAAAGTTTATCAAAATTCTCCTGCTCCAGCACCCGTTCCAGATTAGACTGGGCATATAAAAGCTTCATCTGGGCCCGTAAAAAGCAGTGACATTTATGTCCATCTACCCACCCAGTATCCTTACAGTTCTTGCAGCGGTAATGAAGTTCTAAATAGTCATCCGGAAAACCGGCTGCCTTGATCAGAAGAGCTTTCTGTTCCTTTAAATCTGCCAGCTTTTCACGAAGTTCATAAATAGCTTCCTGACTGCCCTCCAGCAGCTTTCTGGCACAGGCAACGGAGCGTTCCGCAATCTCTGCCTCCAGCTCTTTTACTGCCGGAACTTTTTCATATACTTCTTTTTTTCTGGCTTCCTGGCTGTGCTGGTTTTCCATCTGCCGTTTTCCATATTCCCTCATAATGGCGTCGTACTGGGAATTACTTAATGCCATAAGTCGTTCTCCTTGTGATCCGTGCTGTTAATTAAAGCTTCTATTTCGGACTATCCATCCATTCTTTTACATTTTGAAGCATCAGGGCGTCATAATCAGTGTCACGCTGTTTAAAGTTATGGAACTGATTACTGGAAGATTTTCGGTTGTTCTGCGCGTTATTTACTGCATTTCCATAGCTTCTAAACCGCTTGTCTGCATTGTTTGCACGTTCTGCCCTGCGGGCATCCATTCCTTTAACATCTGCTAATGTTTTTACACCTGCTTTTTTCCAGTCTGTGAGAATGGAATCTGCATACTGGAAACTTGGAGTGTGGATGGCGTTGATGGTCCGGCTGCAGGCTTCTAATACAAGCTCCCGGTCAAAGCCATAGTCCTTAAACCATTTTTCCATCAGCTTCTGCTCCGGCACTGCCGGTTTACGGCTGTTCAGGCCAAAAGCCTTCATGACCGCAAATGCATCTTTGGTATAGGAAGTGCTGTATTCCTGAGCTTCCAAAGCTGTGCGTATTCCTTTTTCATGCCAGCTTAATGCTACTGTTTCCAGATAGCGTACTGATGTATGACCATTCTGGGCACAGTATTCTGCCAGATATTCCAACAGACCGATATTCATACCAAGAGTGTCATAAAGATAGGCAAATACCTGACAATCCCTTGGTGTAAAGGCTTTATTTAAAAACTTCTGGGCAATGTATAAAAGCTGGGAAAATTCCTCATCATTATTCAAACGGCTTACCTGTTCTGCTGAATAGGCAGGGGACTGTACCTGGGCTGCGGCAGTTTCTTTGGAAGCAGCTGGAGTTACTTCTATGTTCATAGACCAGTTGGTATGGTTTTGTTCTATCAATATACTTTCTGCCGGGCTCTCCTGTACCTGTTCCAGGACCCCTGCTTTCTGCCAGTAATTAATGGCTCTTTTTACATCTGCTTCTGTATGATTTAAGGCATCTGCGATCTGCTCTAAAGAAAGATCTTCTTTATTTTTGTGGCGAAGTATGTAAAGATATACTTTTACATATTCTCCGTTGGCAGCTGCCATATAAGTATCAATAAATGTATCGGCTACAGGAGTCACTCCCATACTCAACCGGTCCTTAAAAATCCTGCTCATCCTTACCACTCCTCACTGTTTTCATCATAACACATTCACATAAAAAAGAAAACAGGTGCATTTTTACACATCCACAAATGTGGATATTGTGGATAATGTGGACATCGGGCTTTGATTTTCCCGTTTTCCCACTGGCATACACCTGTCTTCCCCGCATAAAACCTCATATTTCTTAATCGTGCGACATTTTTTTATGTTAATCTGAAAATCCACATTTTTTCATTCTGGAAAATGTTGAAAACATTGTGGATATTGTGGACAAACTACTCTCCCAGGAGCTTTTCTCCCACTCTTACTATATCTCCGGCGCCCATAGTTATCAACACATCACCCTGCATACAATGTTCCAGGATAAATGTTTCAATTTCATCAAAAGATGGGATATAGTGAGCTGGTGTTCCCAGTTTTTCGATCCTGGATGCAATATCAGCAGAACTTACGCCTAGCGTATCTGTCTCCCTGGCTGCATAAATGTCTGCCAGGATCACTTCATCTGCTGCTGAAAGTGCCTGTGCAAATTCGTCCAAAAATGCCTTGGTGCGGGTGTATGTATGTGGCTGGAATACACACCATAGTTTTTTGTGTGGATAGTTTTTAGCTGCTGACAGTGTTGCAGCGATTTCCTGTGGATGATGTGCGTAATCGTCGATAATGGTTACTCCACCGATCTCACCTTTTTTCTCAAATCTGCGGTCAGTTCCTCTAAACTTTTTAAGACCAGCCATAATTGCATCAAAGCCGATGCCCAGTTCCATAGCTACTGCAATGGCTGCCAGGGAATTGTATACATTATGCTCACCTGTCACCCCTAAGGTAATACGGTTGATGATCTCTCCCTGTACAACTAGATCGTAGGAAGGTCTTGCAAATTCATCATAGGTGATGTTCTGGGCTGTATACATGCTGGAAAGGTCTTTTCCGAAGGTTACGATACGGCATGGTAAACCTGAGATGATCTCATTTATGTTTTCGATACCACTGTTAATGACTAACAGGCCGCCTTTTGGAAGTTTTTCTGCAAATAAGCGGAAGGAATGGCGGATATCGTTGATATCTTTGAAGAAATCTAAGTGGTCTTCTTCGATGTTTAAGATTACTTCTATGGTTGGATAGAAGGATAAGAAGCTGTTGGTATATTCGCAGGCTTCTGTTACAAACAGGTCTGGTCCGCCTACACGGATGTTGCCGCCAATGTCTTTTAAAATGCCGCCTACAGAAATGGTCGGGTCTGTGTCAGCTGCCAGAAGGATGTCTGTGATCATGGAAGTCGTTGTGGTTTTTCCATGGGTTCCGGAAACCGCAACGGATTCTTTGTAATTGCGCATCAGTTCGCCTAAAAGTTCAGCTCTGGTGAGCATCGGAAGATTCTTTTCTTTGGCTGCCTTGAATTCCGGATTGTCCGGATGAATGGCTGCTGTGTAAACTACTACCTGGATGCCTGGCTCGGATTCAATGTTGGATGCTTTCTGGCCGTAGTAGACTCTGGCGCCTTTTTCTTCTAAGCGACGGGTCAATGGGGATTCCTTAGAATCAGAACCTGTGATGGTGAAGCCTTCTTCTAAGAGGATCTCAGCAAGGCCGCTCATACTGATACCGCCGATACCGATGAAATGGATGTGGATCGGGGTGGTGAAATCTATTTGATACATGGTGTGTCCTTTCTATAAAAAAATAATTAGATATGTATGCCCGGATTAGATATGTATGCCCGGATTAAGTATGTATGCTCGCTTACGCATCGCATTTTTTGAGGGTCCGTTCACGAACACGCGCTAACGCGCTTTACCGTCTGCTTACGCAGACAGTTCGTTCACTACGTTATAAACTCACAACCCCCGCGCTTTCGCGCTCTACTGTCTGCTTACGCAGACGGGTTGTTCGTTAATGGGCTTGAAAAAAACAAATGCCGCTTTCGCGGCGCTTGTTTTTTTCGGCACCCATTACATTATAAACACATTTATTCTGAAATGCTACTGGATTTTCTGTCAAATGTAATGCCTGCTTTATGCATTTGTTACTGTTTCTTACTATTCTTGTATTTTTCACTTGCACACATTAAAAAACTTGCTGTTTTCCAGATTTATGCTATATTAGACTTGAACGTTATTCTTAGGAAAATGTATCATCAGTCCAAATCTTCATATACCTGTTTTTTAACTTATTTTAACCTGTTTATATTATGCAGGATCCTGCCCGTGCAGACCTTTTATGGCTGTAACCAAGTGCTGTTTTTCTGTATCATAATATAACAACACATCTTAATCATATATGAAAAATCCGGTCTGAAAATATGCTTTTTATCTTAAGTTTCCGTTCATTGTATCCCCAAAATTAACTAAATGAAAGCTGAAAAACAGGGGAACACGGTAAGTTGAAGCCAAATGCTTCTGCCTTATGCCGTTTTATCAGCGAAAAGGAGAACACAATGAAAACAACAACTGCAAACCCAGTAACTTCTGAGATGTCCCATTCACGGACCACTTTTATGGTGAAATTAGCCCTTATGGTTGCCATTATTTTTGTCATGGCATTTTCACCTCTTGGTTATCTGCGCACTCCGGGACTTACCATTACATTTTTAACAGTGCCTGTAGCTGTAGGTGCCATTATCCTTGGTCCAACAGCCGGTGCCATCTGCGGCGGCGCTTTCGGTCTGACCAGTGCCATTATGGCTCTTACCGGTGGTTCTGCCTTCAGTGCAGCTTTACTACAGATCAATCCATTCGGTCTTTTATTTACCGTACTGGTTCCTCGTATCCTGGAAGGCTGGCTGTGCGGCCTGATCTTTGCTGCACTTAAGAAAGTTTTCAAAAATGGAGCATTTATCATTGCAAGTCTTGCCTGCCCACTGTTAAATACACTGCTGTTTATGAGTTCCCTGGTAATGTTCTTCTTCAATACAGATTACATCCAAAATATTGCTTCCGGTCTTGGAACTTCCAATCCACTGTTTTTTGTTATCCTGTTCGTAGGCGTTCAGGGCGCTATTGAAGCAATTGCATGCACCATTATCGGAAGCGCTGTTTCCAGGGCACTGGCAGCTGCATTAAAAAGATAATAAATATAACATGTAAGTACATTTTCCCGGGCAGTTTTGTCCGGGAAAAATATTATACAAAGATTTATAGGGAGATCTGTTTATTATGAAATTATTTCCACCTTTAAAAGAAATTTCCATTACTGAGATTGAAGGGCTTCGTATTGGAAATGCCCAGGATCTGAACGCCATGACCGGTGTTACCGTTTTACGCTTTGATGAAGGTGCCAAAGCTGGCTGCGATATCAGCGGCGGCGGCCCGGCATCTAGAGAAACACCTCTTACCTCTCCTGTTACTGCTGATAATCCCATTAATGCCATTGTTTTTTCTGGTGGATCTGCTTTTGGCCTGGCAGCCAGTGACGGCGTAATGCGCTATCTGGAAGAACATGGGATCGGCTATGATACCGGCTTTGCAAAAGTGCCGTTAGTATGCCAGTCCTGCATCTATGACCTTGGGATCGGTCGGGCAGATGTGCGACCGGATGCTGTCATGGGATATACTGCATGTGAAGATGCGGAAAAGAACCAGCCCAAATGCGGCATCATCGGTGCTGGAACAGGAGCCAGCGTAGGAAAGATCTGTGGCCGGGAATATGCCGCAAAAACTGGTCTTGGCATCTATGCAGTCAGCGCTGGAAATCTTAAAGTTGCCGCCGTTGTTGTTTTAAATGCTTTAGGCGATATTTATGATCCATCTACCGGAGAAAAGATCGCAGGACCGAAACTTCCTGGTATGGATGGATTTGCAGACTCCAGAAAAGAGCTTTATAAACTGAGTCAGCAGACAGATCTTTTCTCTTTCAAAAATTCCAACACTACCATTGGTGCCATTATCACAAATGGAGATTTCTCCAAAGCGGAATTAAATAAGATCGCATCTATGACCCGAAGTGCCTATTCCCGCTGCATCAATCCTGTAGGAACTATGGCAGACGGTGATTCTATCTATGCAGCCTCCTGTGGCCCCAGAATCGTGGCTGATGTAAATATGGCGGGAACGCTGGCTGCGGAGGTAATGGCAGAAGCCATCCAGATAGCTGTAAGAACTGCAAAATAAATATTGATAAAACAAAAACCGCCAACGGCGGTTTTAAACAAACACCTTACAACATCCTCCATCCGCAGACCACAGATGGGGGATGTTTTTACCTTAATGTTCTCTCTAAATCTTTCTGTTTTGATTTTGTAGGAACATTTTTTGTCAGTTGTGCTAAAATTCCAAGGAAGTTAACGTTGCGTTTGCCTCTGAAATCCGTATACAACTAACAAAAAATCAGCCGCAGCGGCAGATGCAGGAAAAACTCCAAGAAAGCATGCTAAACTGCAAAATATAGGCAAAAATTTTAATGCCTGTCTGTCGGCCTTCTGCGCGGCCTTCCTCCAATCCCATCTGTTTCCACTGTTCCCTGAATTGCCTCTGTACTTTTTCCGCATCGTACTCATAAATACTCATTTTAATAACCTCCGACCGATTTTTCTTTAAAAATTCCGCAAGGATATCATTTCGTATACAGTACTCTACCGCTTCATTTACAGCATGAAGCAGTGGATTCTTCGATTTGAGATTTTCTCTTACCCGGCCTACAAATTCTGCATAGTCATGAAGTTCCTTGCAACGTTCCATCAATTCTCTGTTATAACCGATATTTATGTTCAGCACTACTGTTTCCAATTCCAAAGCTGCATGTTCTGATGTTTTCTGGTACAACCCAGAAAGTTTCAGCACTTCCCGCTCTTCCATGGACTCTACTCCATTATAAAATACCACAAATTTAGGTTCTGGTATCTTTACTGGGATGCCACCATAAAGAAAATCTTCCCTTGTAAGAGCTGAATACACATCTGATACATAGAAAAGGTTGCGCAGAGGGATATTGGGATTTTTTGTAGACTGATGTTCGTAAAGCAACAGCTGATCATACAATACAAAAGACACATCATTTTTCATTTCCATGTAGATCGCATTTTCTAGTACATCGTTTCGTAAATAACTGTACTAATCACGTAGGATGCGGATTTGAGGGTGCAGGTCTAAAAACGCAGACGTAGTGGGCTACGCTGAGGCTTTTAGATCTGTGCAATCAGATTCGCAGACAAGTGAGTGGTATAGTTATTTCGAAAACGATGTACTAGTGTAGTCACTGTCAATGCATCTTCATCCTCATACACCGTTCCGTTCATTGCATTATAAAGAGCCAGCAGTGCTTTTTTCTCTTTAAAAACCATGCGGAATACTCTGTCTTTGTAATTTCTTGCCACACCTGGAATTTCTGTCATTATTCCATAACTCTGTTCTGTGCTGATATCTGCCATATACGGTTCCTCCTTGTTGTCTGAGTATGCATGAGAGGAATCTTCTTTGTGATATGCTTTTTCAGAAATCCTCTCTGCTTTTGTTTTGGGTTTTAAGCATTGAAGATTTCCAAGATCGTTTTCACGTAACTGTTCAGAACCCACTTAGTTGAAAATGATATCAGAGTTCCCAGATAGAACTTCACGGATTGCTGTATAGGCATTAATTTCATGCTTATGAGCAGTCCCGATATAGCTCATGATTGTAAGATATTCCTGTGCTCCCTCTTCACTCCGAAAACAACCGGACACTTTAGTTTTTACTTTTATCATTCCGAGGTCTCGCTCAGCCTGGTTGTTATCAAACGGAACACTGAGATTCTTTATAAATAGGCAGACTGACTCCTTGTAATTCTCTAGCCTACCGACTAAATTTAATACTTTGGTCTTTTTCTTACGACCACGCTTTTGACTTGTGGATTCCGGTAATGGATTCTCTTCATAAGCTTGTTGGATGATTTCATCATACCGTTTATCAAATTTATGAAGATAATAATAGCTGACAGCTTCTTTTTCCTGTGCTACAGCTTTATCCTTCACTTTCTTCATTTCAAGAAGAAGGTTTTTGAACTCCTTTACCCAGGTTTGTTCCGAATGGTTTCCTTCTATGCCATTCAGTTCACGCAGTAAATGGGCGCAGCAGATAGCATGAGGGCAGTCTGAGTACTTCCAATAGGAACCCCAGCAGTCATGCACCGTGATTCCATGAAATTTCGGAAGGATTCCGGCATCATGATGTTGTAAAAACACGGGACAACACGAAACATATTTACAAAATAAATTTCGCCACCGCAGTCAATATATGCAGAGCATATCTGAAGCATGGCGGTGACGAAATTGAGACTATGCTTCTCATACAAAAGTTTCTGACACCAGTCAGAAGCAACCGTAAATATCCTATCAATCTCCGTCCAAAGAGAAATAGGGATTTCATGTATCGAGCGGCTTAAATCTCATCACCATTATACTTCTATTCAGGCAGATAATCAATCTGTCTATTTGTGTTGTTCAGCAATAAAACAGGGTAGATGTAGCAATACATGTTCTGGATAATTCACGAATATTTCCGATTCGTTCATTATCACTACCACGTTATTTTCAGACAATTTGGTGATACGCTTACCAGAACCATACTTAACATATGTTTCGTTGTACGAAACACGACTTAGCCAGCAATTTGAATGTCCTATGCTTAACTAAATGACATGATACCAGGGTCAAAAGGTCATAAATCCGATGCAAGCTTGCTTGCAGGAGGATTTTTGACCTTGGGACACGCCAAAAACATGAGTAAGAAGCCATTTTTTGAAGAAAAATGAGCAGATTACGAATGTTTTTAGAATTGCGAGAGTGCAAAGCACGTAGCAATTCGGTATCAGAGGGGTCAAAATACCTTTTGACCCCAACATCATGACATTGATGATTTGGAACAAGGAAAAAAGCAAGGGATGATGCATATGCAGCAGAACCAAGAATCATAAACAGATAGCATTTTAATTCAAATCGCATGTTCATCTCTATTTCTCAAATATATCCGCTGCACTCTGTTTGAAATGGAAGCAGTGACATCACCGTTTACAGTAAGGAACGATAGTTCATTTACGGAAATACAATTCTGATTTTCTTCTCCTAATAATGTGGCATAAGTCAGATTTTCTTTGTCTGGCAGATCGGTAATATCAGCCACCATAAAATCCATGCAGATTAGGCCGATTACGGGTACCATAAAATCATGGATTAAGACGTGGGAATGATTTGAGTTGCTGCGTTTATACCCATCAGCATATCCTGTGGAAATAATTGCAATATCAGTGGGACGTCTGGCAACGAACGTTCGGTTATAGCTGACGGTATCACCTATTTCCAGATGTTTAATGTCTACAATGGCGGCTGTCCATTTTATGACGGGTTTCAATCCAAGCCTCTTTCTGAGGTAATTGTCGCTGAATTGACCATAAATCAGCATTCCCAATCGTACCATATCCAACTGAAAATCCGGATAATATATAAAGGCACCACTATTAGAACAGTGAGCAATGCCAGGATGAATCCCTTTTTCTTTTAAACGGCAGAGAAGATACTGAAAAATTTGGAATTGCCGCCGTGTAAATGCAATATCCTCTTCATTTTGTGATTCAGAACAGGCAAAGTGCGTATAAATGCCAGTAATGTGAAACAGATTTTCATGGTAAAGAGATTCAATATATGAAAAAGTACTTGCATTCTCATCTGAAAATCGAATTCCAGTGCGGCTGAGCCCTGTATCAATTTCAATATGAAAATCGGCTGGCTGATTGAGTCTAGTTAATTCTTCACAGAGCAACTGGGCATAGGAGGTGGAGTGAAGATTTAAGGTCAGATGTTCTTTAATTACAATAGGAAGTTGGGAAGGGTGAATGCTACCGAAAATCAGAATATCCTTTTGTGAACCGGCAGCTCGAATACGCATTCCTTCTTCCAGAGTTGCAACTCCGTAGTAGTCAACCAGAAAATCACATGCTCTGACACATTCTTCAATTCCATGTCCATATGCGTTGGCTTTAACCACAGCCATGAATTTTGTTTGATGGTTCAATCTTTTTTTTAAAATATGGATATTATTAGCAAGATAAAACAAATTAATTTCAATACGTGATCTGTAGATGTCCATATAATACTCCTTTTTGTAGGAAGGAGAAAAATGAATAAGAAAAATGGCTGGTAAGTATAGTATAGCAGAAAAAAAATATAAATCAATACAATATGTATGATTTTCTGAATAAAAACAAAATAAAATTATTATAAAATTGTGACATGAAAAACAAAAAAAGTATTGACTGTTAGAAATGTTTGTGCTATTTTCAAATAAATAGTTAGAAAAATTATGCAAAACATACAAAATACATAAAGGAAAAAGGGATATGCGGCAATTATCAAAAGTAGTATCAGAATTGAAAGCATCGCCAGTAAGAGAAATGTATGATTTAGCCAGCCAAACAGAAAATTTGTTGGATTTTACGCTGGGCGAACCTGATTTTGATACACCGGATGAAATAAAGAACGCGGCGGTCGAAGCGTTGAAGTTGAATAAAACGCATTATACACATAATGCGGGAATCTATGAATTGAGAGAAGCAGTGAGCACCTATATTAACCGTTATTGTAATATAACAGCAGATCCGGAAAGAGAAATCTTTATAGGAGCAGGTGCAACAGAGGTACTTTCACTTGTGATACGAGCCTTAATAGAAAAAGGGGACGAGGTAATTATACAGACACCCATGTGGCCCACAGTTATCGGACAGATTGATGTCTGCGGAGGAACGGTTATATCGGTTGAGCTGAAGGAAAAAAATGAATTTGTGTTGAAGGCGGAAGATATAGAGAAAAAGATAAGCGAAAAAACAAAGCTGATTATTATGAATACGCCTCAAAATCCAACAGGAGCGGTAATACCGCGGGAAGAGCAGATAAAAATTGCCGAGTTGGCTGTAAAATATGATTTGTTTTTAATTGCAGATGAGGTTTATCATAGATTTGTGTATGACGATGTAGAACATTTTAGCATTGCATCTGAGCAAAAGTATAAAAATCGTGTAATTACCATAGGAAGTCTTTCAAAAACATTTGCAATGACGGGATGGAGGCTGGGATATGGGATAGGAAATCCATATTTAATTGAGCGGATTACAAAGCTGCATGAATTTTACAGCTCTTGCACGAATACGTTTTCGCAATACGGTGCGGTGGAAGCGCTGGCAGGAAAAGGGAATTTTGTTTCTTATATGTTGGATGAATATGACAAGAGAAGGAAGTTTATAACAGAGGCTGTAAATACAATAAAAGATATTCAGTGCAGACCGCCCAAAGGCGCTTTTTATGCCTTCATTAGTATAAAAGAGACAGGGTTGACTTCAATGGAATTCTGCCAGAGGCTTTTAAAAGAAACAGGTGTCGCTCTGGCGCCTGGAATTGGCTTTGGAAAGGAGGGAGATGGATACGTTAGGTTATGTTATGCGAACGCAATGGAAAAGCTGAAAGCAGGAGCTGAAAGAATGGATAGGTTTTGCCAAAAAATATAAAGAGGAAGTGGAGAAACAAGAGTGGATGAGAATAAAACAAAATGGCTGGGGTCGATTATGGATATGATGGAGGCACATTTTGGAAAAGATGTTGAACTGGTTTTGCATGATCTCGAAGCGGACTACGAGAAAACAATTATAGATATCCGCAACGGAGAGGTTACAGGCAGAACCGTTGGAGACGGCGGTGATAATCTAGGATTGGAGGTGGTTAGAGGAACAGTAAAAAATGGAAGTAAATATAACTATATCAATTATACCGATGACGGTAAGGTATTAAAGTCATCTACATTATTCTTAAGGGATGAATCTGGACGTCCTGTTTATGCGTTGGCAATTAATGAAGATGTGACGCAGATGTGGCAGTTTGAAAAATATCTTCGGGAAAAAAATCAGTCAGGCAGAGAATCGGATGTGATTGTGCGGGATGTGAATAAACTTTTGGAAGATAGCATCAAAGATGCACAGCTTATGATAGGAAAAAGCTATGCATCAATGGATAAAAGCGATAAGCAGAGATTTATTAAATACCTGGATGATCGGGGGATTTTCCTGATTTCTAAATCAACTCAGAGAATATGTGAATTACTGGATATTGCAAAATGTACACTTTATAACTATTTAGACTTGGCAAGAAAATAATGTTATATACGAGGAGGCGAAAGTATGATTTCTAAATTGACAAGTGATTTAAAGAAAAACTGGAAGGTATTTTTAATTGCGGTTGGGTTGATGTTAATTGCGGACTCTATTGGACCGTTTTCAATTACGTTGCCCTTTGGAAAAGTTTCTATGTTTCCCCTTATTTTTGCAATTATTTTAGGGTGCTTATTCGGCCCTGATATTTTTAAAGTGGTCACAGAGGAACAGTGTAAATTTGCAGGAAGCATGGTTATGGTAGTAATGGCTCCCTATATGGTAAAGATGGGGGTGGGAGCAGGACATAATCTTAGTAAACTGATTGAATTGGGACCGGCGTTAATTTTACAGGAATTTGGAAATCTAGGGACAATTTTTCTTACACTTCCTGTTGCACTGCTTTTGGGATTGAAAAAAGAAGCCATTGGAGCCTGCTATTCAATCAACAGAGATGTGAATTTGGGATTGACTACGGATGTATTTGGTGCGGAAGCTTCAGAAACAAGAGGAACCTTTGCTGTTTATATAACGGGGGCGGTTGTGGGAACTATATTTGCAAGCCTTATGGTGAGTATTATTGCATCTCTTGATATTTTTCATCCGCTGGCTCTTGGAATGGCAGCCGGTGTAGGAAGTTCTAGCATGATGGCAGCAATGACAGGAACTCTTTCAACTTTTTATCCGGAATATGCGGAACAGATGGGAGTGCTGGCGGGAGCGAGTGATATGTTGACAGGAGCAGATGGTATTTTTATGGGAGTATTCATAGGAATCCCATTAACACGGTTTTTATATAAAAAGTGGGAGCCTTTTTTTGCAAAACTGAGACATGAAAAAAGTGAAGTACTGGCAGAGGAGGAGAAAAATGAAATATAAGGTTGACTTTTTGAGAGAAGCAGTTTTGCTGATAATAGCAATGTTTTTGATGTGTATAACAAATTCATATGGATATAAGATTCCTATTATTGATTCTATAAAAGGTATCGGCTTATTATGCGTAATCGCGTGGCTAGGTGTTTGTCTGGGAAAATTTATGAACAACTTTGTTAAACTCCCAATTTTCCTTTATCTTTCTGTGATGGCAATGTTTTTGGCATCGCCGGTATCTCCGATTGCAGAAGACGTATACAGTATTGCATCTAAGGTTGAATTCTTAACTCCGACTACAGCGTTGGGGGCATTTGCCGGAATCTCTTTAGGGAAAGATATTAAGACCTTTTCGAAGACAGGGTGGAAATTGATTATTGTCGGATTGATCGTTATTGTGGGGACATATTTGGGCTCTGCGTTGATTGCGCAGGTGGTAATGTCATTAACTGGAAATATATAGGAGAAAAGCGATGTATGATTTAATTATAAAGAACTGTTCTGTGATGATGCCGGATTTTTCAATAAAGAAAGAGCAGGATATTTTAATTCAGGATTCTTTTATAATGAAGATTACAGATACAGATGATGGATATGAATCAAAAGAAGTACTTAATGGAAAAAATAAATTAGTAATGCCAGGGCTCGTTGATGGGCATACGCATACATGTCAGCAGCTTTTGCGCGGAAGGACAGCTAATGAGTATCCTATGGTCTGGACAAGGATTCTTGTTCCTTATGAGAGCAGCCTGACACCGGAGGATTGTTACTGGAGTGCAAAGCTGGCGTGTCTTGAAATGATTAAATCAGGAACAACAGCGTTCGCTGAGTCCGGTTCAACTCATATGGGAGATGTGGCTAATGCAGTAATCGAGTCGGGGATGCGGGCAGCTCTTGCACGGTCAACAATGGATATAGGAGATGCAATCCCCGATTGCATGAAGGAAAGTTCAGAATTGAATATTCTTCATACAGAAGCGCTGTATGATAAATACCAGGGAACCGGTGATGGAAGAGTTGATATTTGGTTTGCAATCCGGCAGGTCATGACATGTTCGCCGGAATTGATTCGTGAAATAGGGAAAGAAGCCAGACGGTTAAAAACAGGTATTCATGCGCATCTGTGCGAACACAAGGATGAGGTGAGTTTTTGTCTTCAGCATTATCAAAAACGTCCGGCAGAATTCTTAGATGATATGGGAGTATTGGGGCCTAACCTGCTTACTGCCCATAATGTGGTGCTTTCTGAGCGGGATATTGATTTGCTTGGAGAAAGAAATGTAAAACTGATCCATTGCCCGAGAGCTAATTACGCAAATCATGGTTTTCCAAAGACACCGAGAATTTTGCAGAATAATATGTCTCTGGGATTGGGGTGTGATGGCGCGTCCAGACCGAATCTTAGTCTGTTTGCGGAAATGAAGCATTTGCTTTATGGTACAATGGCATTTTGGGGGATTCCTATTTTTGACCCGGATATTATTTGTGCAAAGGATTTGTTGAAAATGGTCACGGTCGGAGGCGCTAGGGCACTTCAGCACGAAGCTGAACTGGGAACAATTGAAGAGGGAAAGAAGGCAGACCTTATCACAATCAATTTGATGCAACCACATCTGACACCTACCCATAATCTGTTAAATACCCTTGTAGATTGTGCGGCAGAACATGATGTAACGGATTCTGTCATTAATGGTAAAATTGTTATGAGGGATCGGAATGTTCTCACGATGAATGAGGAAGAAATCATAAAAGAATGTTCAAAACGCATGAAGCAGATTGCGGAACGTTCGGGTATATAACGTAATAACACAGGGAGTATCCTAAAGTTTGTGTAAACCTCCAAACTGATGTAAGATAAAATTACTCAGTTTGGAGGT
>OBZV01000478.1_pt1 | contig 26816 bp, 19 predicted proteins | sample 1501581 | NCBI WGS metagenome assembly OBZV01 (sample SAMEA2580257, study PRJEB22360) | human gut metagenome | biome: human gut; feature: human-associated habitat; material: faeces | place: Denmark | collected 2008/2010
GGACACAGCCCCTAAACAGAGGCAGCGGCTTTTGTGTTTTTCCGTCTGCGGCGGAGGAACAGCAGGGCGAGAAGTCCCGCCGCAGCCGCGGCGGCCAGTACCCAGGGGAGAAGGGTTCCGCTTCCGGAGGCGCTGAGCAGCAGAGTACCGGCGGTGGGGGCGGTGAGCACCAGATAGCTGCCATCCCGCTCCGCCTCGATAGGGACGGCGGAGCCGTCCTGAAGCAGGGCAGCGCGCACAGAGCCCCTAAGACCGTCGGCGCATACCCGCAGCGTCACGGTGTCAGGGAGCTCCGCCCCGTCCGTGATCTGGTAGTCATAGGCGGCAGCGCCGTCTACCGGCTCGCCCTGCTGTGGGTTGGGGGCGGCGGCCCCTGCTCCCGGCTCCGGCCGCTGTGCCAGCTCCAGCCGTGCATCGGGAGAGAATGCTCCCTCGGCGAGAAGCAGGGGGCGTTCTCCGCCGGAGGAGATAGTGGTCACCCAGTCCTCGTAGACCGCCTCCACCGTCAGGCTCCGGGTGATGTGGTTGTGGTCAAAGGGAGCCCAGGCGCCATAGCGCCCGCCGTCGCTGGGTACTTCCGGGAAGGCGGCGGGGTCCAGGCTGCCGCCGTCGGGCACCTCCACTGTGTCCACCACCTGCTCCCCGGCCTGGAAGGTGACGCGGAAGGTGAGAAAGTCCGCCGGAATTCCCTCCAGGGCGGAGAAGGCGCCAAAGGAGAGGGGGGCGGTCTGTCCGGCATAGTCGATGCCGTCAATTCCGACTGCCTTCTCCTGAAGGTAATAGTTGCCGGAAACTGTGCCGTCAGCCCAGCCGGCCACCGCGCCCAGACGTTCGCCGCTGCCGTCGATGCGGGTCATGGCGATGCAGTCCGCGATATCCCTGCCCTCGCCGGCAATGCCGCCCAGGCTGCTGTCCCCGGTTACGTCGGCCTGGGCTGCACAGGAGCGGAGCACTCCCCGGGAGAGCCCCGCGATACCGCCCGCAAAGGAGCCGTCGTCGGCCCCCACGGGTCCCATACTGGTGCAGGAGAGGGCAGCGCCCACCTCGCCCCGGCCCAGGACACCGCCGGCGCACTCGTTCTTGGCGGTGACGGGGCCACGGTTGTCACACTGGTAGAGGATCGCTTTGAGCAGAGCGGTGGTATCCACCAGCAGATTTTCACTGTCCAGCTCCAGATTCTCCTCGGGGTCCAGTGAGAGCTCAGGGGAGACCGCTCCCGCAATGCCGCCCACGTTGGTGTCGGCCTGGATGCCGCCCTCATTCCGGCAGCCTACCACCCGGCCCGGGCCGCTCTGGGCCCCCTCGGCCGAAGTGTTCTCCTTCACCGTCTTTTCCGGAACCTCGGTCAGTTCCACAATGGCTTTCCGGGCCTCGTCAAGCTGCCCGATGATAGCAGTGGTGGTGGCATGCAGCTCCTGGTTGGCCTGGCCGGCCCCCTGGGTCATCTGATCCACCCGCTGGCTGATGTCATCCAAGTGCCCGTCCAGCTCGTCCAGGCGCTCCTGTCCCTTGTCGCCCAAGGTGTCCAGATAGCCGTTCAGGACATCCTCGATGATATCGGCCTGGCGGTTAACCACCCGGAGCTGCTCCACGCTGCCCTGGCTGAAGTCCTTGACATGGCCGTTCAGGGCATCGAGGGCCTTTTCCAGCGCCCGGGCGGCCCGGTCCATGTCACGGCGGGCGTCGCCCATCTCATCTCCGGCCTCTTGCCACAGCGTTGTCAGACGGTCCGCTAAGTGGAACGTGTCGGAACCCATGGCCTCCAGATGGCCGCTGATGCGGCTGAGGTGCCCGTTGAAATCGATGGAACCCACATCCCAGCGCTTATAGGCATCCAGGATGCCAGCCAGATCCAGGCGGGCCGCAGCCTGGAGGGCGTCCTTGACAAAGGACTCCAGCCGGTCGGTCTCGTCCGCGATCTGACGCAGCTCCGACACAAGACCGCTGTGTTCCCGCTCCAGTGCGTCCAGCGTGGAGGAGAGACTGTCTCCGGTGTCGGACAGGCTGTCCTCCAGAGTGCCGGTCAGATTTTTCAGCCCCTTGCGTAGGGCGGTGAGCTGGTTGCCCACCTCGTCCAGATCGGCGCTGGCCCGCCGGGTGAGGCGGTCCACCTCGTCCAGCAGGCCGCTCATGGCCCCGTTGATGGTCTGGACCGCGTCGTAGACCTGGTCGGCGGCGGCTGAGGTGTCTGTGTTGAAATCGCTGCCCGTTCCGTGGATTACGTCCTGGATGGCGGAGAGGGAGCCATGGATAGCGGAGATATCGTCCACTGCATCTCCGGCTGAGGAATGGATTTGGCCGGAGAGCTGAGTCATGAGGGTGGAAAGGGAGGCCAGGGCGCCGTCCAGCCGCTCCATGGGGTCCTCTCCGTAGGTGAGGGTCACGTAGGGCTCAAACTGGCCCACGATGCCCCCTACGTCCTTACGCCCCAGGATCTCACCATCGTTGAAGCAGCGAAGCAGCGCGCCGTTCTGAATCCCGGCGATGCCGCCGGTGTTGTATCCGGTGTGGGCGTAGCCCACAGCGGCGTGATTGGTGCAGTCGGCCACGGTGCCGGTATTGCGCCCGGCGATGCCTCCGCTGTTGGTGGCGGCATCGTTTCCACCAGTGTTGACTTCCCCCAGGTTAGTGCAGCTCTGGATCATGCCCTCATTGCGCCCGGCAATGCCGCCGCTGTTGGTGTTTCCGGTGACAGAGGCCCGGTTGGTGCAGCTCCGCACCACGCCGGAGCTCCCGTTGACGCCTACCAGTGCGCCCACGTCCTCATCTCCCGTCACATCGCCAGTGACGGTGACTTGTTCCACTGTGCCGTGGTTCTCACCGGCCAGGATGCCCACCTGCGACTGGGAGCCGCCAGGGGCCACTACCCCGTCCAGAGTCAGATTTTTTACGACAGCCCCCTCGCCCAGCGTGCGGAACAGGCCTACCTTGGAACCCTTGTCCAGCCAGGCGAAGCCGGAAATGGTGTGTCCGGCCCCGTCAAAGGTGCCGCGGAACACGGGAATGGTGGAAAAGCCGGTACCAGCCAGGGAAATGTCGGCGGCCAGCACCACGGTTACCCCTTGAGACCAGGTATCCGAGGTGCAGCTTTGGGCCAGCTTGAGCAGCCCGCTGGCATCATGAATGGTGATGGTATCCCCCTCCGCGCCGGCGGGGGGCAGCAGTCCCAGGCAGAATACCAGGGCCAGCAGCAGGGCGGCGCCCCGTTTTGCATAGTTCATCATGGCGTTATTCCTCCGTTTCATCCAGTTCCTGCCGCTTGCTCTCAATGAGGGCATCCACGCTGCCGTGGAGCACGCCCTTGAACTCGCCGTCAATGAAACCGGACACGTGGCCCCGGACATGTCCGTCCAGACGCATGGTGCCGTTCTGGAAGCGCTGTTTCCGGTCCCGGTTGAGGGTAATGGCGGTGCGCTCGATAAGGGCGTCGCCCAGCACCAGGAGCTGGGGCAGCACAGTCATGACCAGGACGATGGAGGTCAGGGTGCCACGGCCCAGGGTATCGCCGATGGAGGAGATAATGGTGTCGGTGGACAGCTTGCCGATGAGAAAGCCGGCCACAGTCATGATGGAGCCGGAAGTAAGCACGGTGGGGAAGCTCTGGTTGAGCGCCTCCACGGCGGCGGCCCGACGGTCAAGCACGGTCTTGAGCTGTAAGTAGCGGTTGGTGATGACGATGGCGTAGTCAATGGTAGCGCCCATCTGTATGGCGCTGACAATCAGGTAGCTCATAAAAAACAGGTTGGTGCCCGTCAGGAAGGGGAAGGAGAAGTTGATCCAAATGGAGCCCTGGATGGTGAGCACCAGCAGGATGGGCAGCCCAGCGGACTTGAAGGTAAACAGCAGGATGACCACCACAAAGAGCACGGTGAGCACACTGATTTTCAGGTTGTCCCCGGTGAAGGAGGCGGCCAGATCCCGGGCGTTGGTGGAATTGCCCACCAGCACCACATCGTCTCCGTAGTATTCCGCGGCAATGGCGCGGATCTGGTCCAGGAGGGCATAGGTCTCCGCCCCCTCCTCGGGGAGATCGGCAGTAAAGACCATCCGGGTCCACTGTTCCCCTTGGAGCTGCTGGAGTCCGTCGTCCAGGGTATCCTGCAATTCCTCCACCTGGCTGGCCTGCTCTCCGCTCAGGCGGATAACCCCCTTGTCCTTCTGCTCCAGCAGGAACTGGAACACATCCAGCAGGGGCACGGAATAGTCGTCCGTGTCCTGAAAGATAGCGCCGTATTCCTCCACGCTCAGGCCGTAAGCCTGGTAGAGCAGCCGGGCCAGCTCGATGTCCACGCCCGCCAGCTCGGCAAACTGCCGGGGGGTCAGCTTGTCGGTGAGGTAGCGGCCGTCCTCCCCCTCAATGTTGGCCAAGCCGGTGGCGGTCGTCACGTTGTCCAGGGCCTCCACCCGGCGGAGCACCGCACCCTCGCTGTCGTAGTCCCCACGGGGAACCAGTACGGCAATGGTGTTGGTATAGCCGAAGGTCTCGTTGATCTTGTCCATGGCAATACGGGTCTCCGGACGGTTGCCTGAGTTGGTGGAATTGGTGGAGAATACATAGTCGCACTGGTTGGAGCAGTAAATGCCGCCGATGACGCACACGGCGAACACCGCCGGAAGCACGAAGCGCAGCTTCATGATGAGGCGGCCCCAGCCTGCGATGGAGGGCACTAGGTTTTTGTGGCGGGTCTTTTCGATGCCCCGGTTGAAAAGCATCAGCAGACCGGGCATGAGCAGAAACACCGACAGCATGGAGCAGACAATGCCCTTGGACAGGACGATACCCATGTCGAAGCCGATGCGGAACTGCATCAGCATCAGGGCCACCAGGCCGGAGATAGTGGTGAGGGAGGAGGAGGAGATCTCCACGATGGCCTTGCTCAGGGCGGCAATGTCCGCCTCTCGGGCGTCCAGACCGTTGTCCCGCTCCTCCATATAGCGGTGGCAGAAGATAATGGCGTAATCGATGGCCAAGGCAAGCTGGAGCACCACGGCGATGGCGTTGGTGATGAAGGAAACCGAGTCAAAGAGAAAGTTGGTGCCCATGTTGAGGATGGCGGAGACCACAAACACAATGAGAAAGACCAGGACCTCCAGATAGCTCTTGGAGGTGAACAGGAGTACCGCTACGATGACGGCGGCGGCAATGGCCAGAATGACCGTCATCTCCTGCATAAGGCTGTCTGAGTCGTACGGATCGCCGCTGGGGAAGACGTAGTGATCGTAGGGCGCTGCCAGCTCCTTTACGGCCGCGAGGGCGGCGTCCGCCTCCGGACTGCCCTCCTCACCGGTAAAGGAGACGGAAAAGAGGGCGGAGGAGTCCTTAAAGTGGTCGGTACTGTCGTCAAAGGCGACGGAGGACACGCCATCCAGCTCCGCTAATTGAGCGGCTACCTTTTCGGCTTGGCGGTAGGTCACATTGGAGAGCATGACCTGAGCGGAGGCGTAGGTGGTGAACTCCTCGTCCATAAGGGTCAGCCCCCGTCGGGTCTCGGTTTCGGCGGGGAGATAAGAGGTGATGTCATTGTTGACCACCACCTTGTCAATAGAGCTGCCGCAAAAGAGCACCGCCGCCAGGAAGACCAGAAAGAAGGCCTTTCGCTTGTCGACAATGAACCGCGCCAGCTTGGTTACAGGGGTTTCAGAGCTTGATGTTTGTGACATGGGTGGGATTCCGCCTTTCTAAACCGGGAGCTCGGGTTGAGGAATGAAGTGCTCTACATGCCGAAGCAGCACTTCGTCTGGAACGTCTGCACCGCTGGAGAGCCACCAGCGGATCAGGGCGAGCAGGCCGCCGGCATAGAAGCGGGCCGTCAGCTCCGGGTCAAACCCGGCGGCCGGGGCGCTCTCCGACAGCTTTCGCTTCAGCGCATCCGTAATGATCTCGTCCAGCACGTAGAACTCTGCTGCGCCCTGGACGGTGAGGAACATCCCCCTGTGGGACTTCAGGAAGGAGAGCGCGTTGTGAAAAAGGACCATAAAATACTCCCGGGGCCCGGTACGTGGGTCCAGGGAGGGGTCCACCGGCTCGAAGTATTTCTGTAGTTCGTCCACAGCATAGCGCAGCAGGGCCAGCTTGTCATCGAAATGGGCGTAGAAAGTGGTGCGGTGGACCATGGCGCGCTGGCAGATATCCACCACCGAGATTTCACTCAGCGGACGCTCCTCCAGCAGGGAGAGCAGGGCGTCGGCGAGGAGCTTCCGGGTACGGCGCTGCCGCAGATCTTCCCGGGGCTGGCTGGTTTGTTTCAATGGGATCCGCTCCTTATTCTGGGATGGGAAGAAGTGTAGCACAGACAAAAACAAATGTCAAGATAAACAACATATGTAGATTAAGTGAAACACACGGAACTTTTTCTGTTGAGGATTATAGGGATACAAATGGAACCGAGCTGTGCGAGAGGGCGGGGAATGAGAGACAACCGCCCTCTTTATATAATTTTATAGGTGCGCAAAGTAGGTTTCGTGCAAAACAAGTAAACCGAAGCCGGATAACCCATTGACGTAGTAGGAGATTGTTGCTATACTAATTTAATCCATATTGATTGGTGGGAAAGCTTGCGCTGCATGGAAGCAGTGATAAGAGAAGAAAAAGGAGGGGAAACGTGTGAAGCTGAATGTGGACGAGGCGTTGCGTTATCTGGGCATCGGCGGACAAGCAGCCGAGTCCATTCGGGCGAGTGTGGCTGCTGTCGCAGACAAGTTAACGGCTGCTATACAGCCCAGATACACCTACCGCGTGTGTTCCCTTCAAAAAACAGAGGCCGGATTCCTGCTGCCGGAGGCCGAGCTGACCCTTCCGGGCGCGGACGCAGCGAAAATGCTGGAGCAGTGCGATCAGGCCGTGCTGATGGCGTGCACTCTGGGGACGCAGTTTGAAACCCTTTTGCGCAGGGAACAGGCTCGTGATATGTCCAGGGCAGTCATTCTGGCTGCCTGCGGCAGCGCCTGGGTGGAGGCCGGGTGCGACCAGGTGGAGCAGGAACTGGCGCATTGTCTTCCGAACCGCTACAGAACGGACCGGTTCAGTCCCGGGTACGGAGATCTGCCGTTGTCTTTGCAGCCGAAGATCTGCGCCGCACTGGATACCCAAAGGCGGCTTGGACTGTATGTAACAGAGAGCTATTTGATGAACCCATCCAAGTCAGTCACCGCCATCATCGGCTTGTCCGACTGGCCCCAGATGGCCCGCATCCGTGGATGCGCATATTGTTCGATGCGTGAGACCTGCAAATTGCGCGTGGGAGGAAAACACTGTGGGAATTGAGATACCTCAAAACAAATTTTTGATCCTGGACGGCGCTATGGGCACCGTTCTCCAGCAGCGGGGACTGTCTCCCCAAGGCCGGCCGGAGCTGCTGAATCTGACGGAGCCGGAGCTGCTGGATTCCGTCTATAAAGAGTACATCGCCGCCGGAAGCCAGGTGATTTATGCCAACACCTTCGGTGCCAACGGCTTAAAGCTGGCCAAGACGGGCCACAGTGTGGAGGAGGTCGTGGGTGCGGCCATCGCCGTGGCAAAGAAAGCGGCGGCCGGTACCGGTACCCTGGTGGCGCTGGATGTGGGCCCGCTTGGCGAGCTGTTGGAGCCTATGGGTACGCTGTCTTTTGAGCGGGCATATGACCTGTTCCGCGAAATGGCGGAAGCTGGTGCAAAGGCCGGCGCGGACTTAATCGTGGTGGAAACCATGACAGACCTGTACGAGGCCAAGGCTGCCCTGCTGGCGGCCAAGGAGGCCGCCCACCTGCCGGTGTTTGTCACCATGTCCTTTGATGCCGGCGGCCGGACTTTCACCGGCTGTACGGTCGCCTCCATGGCCCGTACACTGGAGGGCCTGGGTGCGGACGCTATTGGACTGAACTGTTCGCTGGGGCCAGACCTGCTGGCGCCGCTGCTGAAAGAACTGTGTGCGCATACCCGCCTGCCGGTCATTGCCAAGCCTAACGCGGGCCTGCCGGACCCGGTGGATGGACACTATGATATGGGACCGGAGGACTTTGCCCAGGCTCTGCTGACCTGCGTGGAGGCTGGTATCTCCATCGTGGGCGGCTGTTGCGGTACATCCCCGAAATACATTCGTCGGCTGACGGCAGTTCTGGAAGGAAAAAAGCCCGTATCCCGGCACTATAACAACACCGGTCTTGTCTGTACCCCTGTGACACCCATCCGACTGAATGGTGTGCGGGTGATTGGTGAGCGTATCAACCCCACCGGGAAAAAGCGTTTCCAGCAGGCGCTGCTGGAAAATGACCTGGACTATATCCTGGATGTGGGTGTCCAGCAGGAGGATGCCGGAGCGGACATCCTGGATGTGAACGTAGGCTTCCCCGGTGTGAATGAAGTGGTTATGCTGCCCAGAGTGGTAAAGAAGCTGCAAAGCGCGATCGCTGTGCCGCTTCAGCTCGATTCCTCCAACCCGGACGCACTGGAGGCAGGGCTGCGGGTCTATAACGGCAAGGCTGCGGTGAACTCTGTCAACGGAGAGCCGGAGGTTCTGGAGCGTGTGCTGCCTATTGTGAAGAAGTACGGCGCGTCCGTGGTGGGTCTGACGCTGGATAAAAACGGCATCCCCAAAACAGCGGAAGAGCGGGTCGCCATCGCCTGCCGCATTCTGCAGGCTGCTTTGGACCACGGCATCCCCAGAGAGGATGTGTGGATTGACTGCCTGACCCTGACGGTCTCGGCCCAGCAGGAGCAGGCTGCGGAGACGTTGAAAGCGGTGCGGACCATCCGGGAGGAGCTGGGGCTGCAGGTGGTGCTGGGCGTGTCCAACATCTCCTTTGGCCTGCCCAACCGCAAGCTGATCACGCAGAACTTTTTGATTCAGGCCATGCATGCCGGGCTGACTCTGCCCATCATCAACCCAAATCAAACGGAGATGATGGACGCGGTGGCGGCGTACCGTGTACTCTCCGGAGAGGACCGGGAGTGCCGAGCCTATGTTGCCCGTTTCGCGGCGGAGTCCCCTGCCGTGCAGGCAGCGCCGAAGGCGGATGCCCTGACGTTGGGCGATGCGGTCATCCGTGGGTTGAAGGCCGATGCCGGAAAGCTGGCTGCCAAAGCGCTGGAGACCGAGGATGAGCTGTCTCTGGTAGAAAACCACCTGATCCCCGCACTGGACAAGGTGGGAGAGGACTATGACAAGGGTACGGCATTCCTGCCCCAGCTGCTCAGCGCCGCCCAGGCGGCACAGGCAGTATTCGAGGTCATCCGGAGCTCTATCGCCGCCAAGGGCGGTGTGCCCGTGAAGAAGGGAAAACTCATCGTTGCCACTGTGCAGGGTGACATTCATGACATTGGCAAAAATATTGTGAAAACCGTACTGGGAAATTACGGCTACGAGGTGTTGGATCTGGGCCGGGATGTGCCGCCGGAGACCATCCTGCGGACGGTTCAGGAGCAGGGGGTGCACCTGGTGGGCCTGTCCGCCCTGATGACCACCACACTGCCCGCCATGGAAAAGACCATCCGGTTGCTGCACACTATGGAGGAGCCCCCGGTCATCTTTGTGGGCGGCGCGGTGGTGACGCCGGAATGCGCCAAACAAATGAATGCGGACTACTACGCCAAGGATGCCCACCAGTCGGTGGAGATCACCAGAAAGGTCATGGGATGATGGATATCCGCACCTATTTATCGCAGGGAAAGCCCTTGCTGTTTGACGGGGCTATGGGCACTTATTTCGCCGCCCATCCGGGCCGGGCTGAGGAACGCTGTGAACGGGCCAACCTGACCCGCCCGGAGGAAATTCTGCGCATCCACCGCGCTTATTTGCAGGCCGGCTGCCGGGCCATCAAGACCAATACCTTTGCCATCAGTGGAGATCTCTCCGATGGGAACGATGAAACCGCCTGCGACATCGTAAATGCGGCCTGCCACCTGGCACGGCAAGCCGCTCAACCCTATGGGGCTTATGTATTTGCAGATCTGGGCCCCGCGCCCCGTGACCACAGCCGCGCCCCGGCAGATCTATACCAGACGCAGGCGCAGTGGTTTCTGGAACAGGGGGTGACCCATTTTCTGGTGGAAACGCTGTCTGGTGACGAGGGGCTCCCGGAATTGGCTGGCTGGCTCAAGAAAAAAAATCCGGATGCGTTTCTTATGGTTTCCTTTGCCGTGGACCATAGTGGGATGACCAGCGCCGGACGTTTGGGCAGCGAGCTGTATCGCTTTGCATCGGAACTGGCTGGGGTGGATGCAGTGGGCTTTAACTGTGTTTCTGGCCCCCGCCATTTGCTGAAATACATTCAGACCCTGGAGCTGAGCGATAAGCCTCTGACTGTCATGCCCAACGCCGGTTACCCCACCGTGCTGGGCCGCCGCACGGTATTCGGCGGTCAGCCTGACTACTTTGCAGGGCAGATTGCACAAATCGTTCAGGCTGGCGCCTCCATCGTAGGCGGCTGCTGCGGTACTACGCCGGAACATATTGCCCAGACGGCGCAGGCTTTGAAAGAGCCGCTTCCTAAGTGCACCGTTTCTGCTCCGAAAAAGCTGCTCAAACCTGCGGCCAATGCGTCCAACTCCCTTTGGGAGAAGTTGGAGGCGGGTAAGCGTGTCATTGCCGTGGAACTGGACCCACCCGTAGATGACGACAGCGCGGGCTTTTGGGAGGGGGTGCAGGCCTTGCGGGGCTCGGGGGCCGATGCGGTGACGATCGCAGATTGTCCCATCGGTCGCCCACGGGCGGACAGCAGCCTGTTGGCCTGTAAAATCAAGCGGGATATTGGTATAGAGCCGTTGCCCCATATGACCTGCCGTGACCGCAATCTGAATGCTACCAAGGCTCTGCTTTTGGGCTTGTCCATGGAAGGGGTACACAATGTGCTGGTGGTCACCGGCGACCCTATCCCTACCGAGGATCGGAACGAAGTCAAAAGCGTATTCAATTTCAACTCCCGCAAGCTGGCCCGCTTTGTCCATATGCTGAATGAAAATACCCTGCGTACCCCCTTTCGTATCTATGGCGCTCTGAATCTGAACGCCCGCAATTTTGATGTGGAACTGCGGCGGGCACAGGAGAAAGAGGCATGTGGTGTTTCCGGCTTTCTGACACAGCCGGTGTTGTCCGCCGAGGCGCTGGACAACCTGAAATTGGCACACAAGACTCTGCAGGGCAAGATTCTGGGCGGGATATTCCCCGTGGTGAGCCACCGAAACGCCTGTTTTCTGAACAATGAGATTTCAGGCATGCGGGTGTGCGATGAGATCATTCATTTATATGAAGGGAAGGACCGTGATGCAGCGGAAGCTCTGGCGGTCACCGTTTCGACGGCGATTGCCAAAGAGATCTTCCCCTACACCGACGGTTATTACCTCATGACCCCGTTCCGCCGGGTGGCGCTGATGGAGCATATTATTCAAAATATTCAGCAATCGTGCATTTCATAAGCAAGGAAAAGGGGCCGTTCGTGTGAATAGCTCCTTTTTTGCCCTGGTCGGTTCTTTAACAGGTCTTTATATCAGATCAATCAATCATGAAATTACCTATTGACATCATAGGAAATAGGTGGTAGTATAATCCCATAAACCAACTGAGTAAATTGGTTTTTAGAGGGGCGTGCAAAATGAGCAATCTGTTTCAACAACTGTTGCGCAGCAATTTCCGCTGTGGACGAATGCTGAACTCCCGGGCACTGGATTTGGCCGGGTGGATCGGTATGTCCTCCACTCACTTTGTTGTGATTTGATAAGATCATTACATGGCCATATCTCTTTGTCCGGGAGCGAATAACGCCCCGGTCTTTTTGTATCTAAAATCAAACTATAAACTGAAAGAGGTATAAACCATGAATAACAATTATAAGTTTGAAACCCTGCAGCTTCACGTTGGTCAGGAACAGCCCGATCCCGCTACGGATTCCCGTGCAGTACCGATTTACCAGACCACTTCCTATGTCTTCCGCAACTGCGCCCATGCGGCGGCCCGCTTCGGGCTGACGGATGCCGGCAATATTTATGGCCGCCTGACCAACTCTACCCAGGATGTGCTGGAAAAGCGCCTCGCAGCATTGGAGGGTGGCGTGGCGGCTCTGGCTACCGCTTCTGGTGCCGCCGCCATCTCCTATACCATTCAGGCGCTGGCCCAGGCTGGCGACCACATCGTGGCGCAGAAGACCATTTACGGCGGCAGCTACAACCTGCTGGCCCACACCCTGCCCCAGTTCGGTGTCTCCACTACCTTCGTCAACTCTCATGATCTTACAGAAGTGGAAAATGCCATTCAGGATAACACCAAGGCAATTTATCTGGAGACTCTGGGCAACCCCAACTCTGACATTCCAGACATCGACGCCATTGCAGCCATCGCCCACAGGCACGGTCTGCCTCTGGTCATCGACAATACCTTCGGCACGCCCTATCTGGTCCGCCCTATTGAGCACGGCGCTGATATTGTGCTCCACTCCGCCACCAAGTTCATCGGCGGCCACGGCACCACACTGGGCGGCATCATCGTGGACTCCGGCAAGTTCGACTGGAAGGCCAACGGCAAGTACGCGCCCATTGCAAACCCCAATCCCAGCTACCACGGTGTCAGCTTTGTGGACGCTGTCGGTCCCGCCGCTTTTGTTACTTACATTCGGGCCATCCTGCTGCGGGATACCGGCGCCGCCATCTCTCCCTTCAACGCCTTCCTGCTGCTGCAGGGTGTGGAGACCCTGTCTCTTCGTCTGGACCGCCACACAGAGAACACCAAGAAGGTCGTGGAGTTCCTCGCAAACCATCCCAAGGTGGAGCATGTGAACCATCCCTCCCTGCCCGAGCATCCCGACCACGCGCTGTATGAGAAGTATTTTGCCAACGGCGGCGGCTCCATCTTCACCTTTGAAATCAAGGGTGGTCAGGAGGAAGCCCACAAGTTTATCGACAGTTTGGAAATCTTTTCCCTGCTGGCAAACGTGGCCGACGTGAAGTCCCTGGTGATCCATCCGGCCACCACCACCCACAGCCAGCTTTCTGCTGAGGAGCTGCTCGACCAGGGCATCAAGCCCAACACCATCCGCCTCTCTATCGGCACCGAGCATATTGATGACATCATTGCCGACCTGGAAAAGGGCTTTGCCGCTGTGAAATGCTGATTGCAAATTTGAAGTAAAGCACAATTTTATGTTTTGGAAAGGATTTTGACTATGATGTGTATGTGTCAAATTATGCACTGTTATAAAAATCGAATCATTTCCATACCTCGCCTGCGTTTGATACGATAGGCTGTGCTTTGTGTGCAATTAAGCGGGGTATCCATGAGAAACGGATGCCCCGCTCTTTATTTTCTCACGGAAGGAAACGTAAGATGCAGTCTATATATATTTAAAGAACTGCTATGGAAAAGTTTTAGGTGCGGACGATGTACGTACGGAAGCGTCCCCAAACGTAATAATTTTTTGGACCGGAAGGATTCCAGCGAAAGAAGGTATCAGTTTGAATGAATTGCGTGAGCAGGTATGTGCTGAAAAAGAATATATGATTAGCTTACGTCGGGATTTTCACCGTCATCCGGAATTATCCCTGCAGGAAAGGCGTACTGCTGGGGTGATCGAACAGGAGCTTGAGCGGTTCGAAATTTCTCATACTCGGATCGGAGCTACCGGTGTTCTGGGGATTTTGCGAGGCACTCAAAGCGGCAGCGGAGTCGTAGCCTTACGGGCGGATATTGACGCGCTGCCCATTCAGGAAACCAACGATGTGGAGTACCGTTCTCAGACAGACGGAATCATGCACGCCTGTGGGCACGATGCCCACACAGCAAGCCTCTTGGGTGCCGCGAAAGTCCTCTCCCAAAATCGTGACCGCTTTGGTGGAGAGCTCCGTTTTCTGTTCCAGCCGGCGGAGGAGACCGGCAAAGGCGCTCCGGATTTTATAAATGCCGGAGCCCTGGATGGCGCGGAGCGCATTCTGGGCCTGCACAGTGCTCCGGATCTGCCCCTTGGCACCATTGGACTTACGCCCGGACTGAACAATGCCGCAGTGGATCATTTCCGTATCCTAGTCCATGGCAAGGCAGCCCATGTCTCCACCCCGCAGTTGGGCGCGGATGCCCTGTATGCCGCCAGTCAGATCGTGGTAGCAATCCAGGGATTGGTTGCCCGGCGTTCTTCACCTGTGGAGCCAGTGCTCCTCGGCGTCGGGAAATTTGCTGCTGGAACGACCTACAATGCCGTTGCGGAATATGCGGAGCTGGAGGGGACCACCCGCACGATCTCTCAGGAGACGCGTCTGCAGGTGCGGGAGTGGATCGACCAGACCGCGGAGCAGATTGCAGCCATCAGTGGCGCGGAAGCCAGGGTGATTTGGTCGGATATTACCTCCGCTCTGATTAATGTTCCGCAGGTCAGCCGTGAGGCGGCAGAAGTGGCAAAGGGGCTGGGAGACCATATTCAGGTCGTCACCAATCGCCCCTTGTCCCTGGGCGGCGATAACTTTGCTGAGTATCAACGTTTTGTACCAGGGTGCTACGCCTATATTGGCACAGCAAACACAGACTTGCCCAGCACATTGAACAGCCTCCACAACGGAAACTTTGATTTGGATGAGAATGCACTTGTCTTGGGAGCAGGCTTATATGTGGGATACGCCCTGTGGTGGCTTGGAAGGCAGGAGAAGCCATGATTCAATTAGAACATATTAGCAAACGATATGTCGGCCCCAGCGGTACGGTGGATGCGCTGAAGGATGTGTCGGTTCATGTGGAGAAAGGAGATATCTATGGGATTATCGGCTCCTCCGGCGCAGGAAAATCCACTTTGCTCCGCATGGTCAACCAGTTGGAAAAACCGGATACCGGCACAGTCACCGTGGCTGGCCGGGAACTGAGCACGCTCTCCAAAGCTGAGCTGCGGAAGATGCGCCGTAAAATTGGCATGGTATTTCAGCAGTTCAACCTATTGGAGTCCAAAACCGTATTCCAGAATGTTGCGATTCCACTGATCCTGGAGGGCATCCCCAAGGAGAAGATCACTGAACGCGTCAAAGAAGTGCTCCATATCGTGGAGCTGCACGACAAACGAGATACTTATGTCACTCAGCTTTCCGGCGGACAGAAACAAAGGGTGGGTATTGCCAGGGCGCTGGCAACAGAACCCGCAATTCTCCTGTGTGATGAAGCCACCAGTGCACTGGACCCCAAGACCACAGAATCCATCCTCGGCCTCCTAAAGCGCATCAACAAAAAGATGGGCGTGACAATTCTGCTGATCACCCACCAGATGCAGGTGATCCAGATGATCTGCAACAAGGTTGCCGTCATGGGAAACGGGCAGATCGTGGAACAGGGAACAGTGTTGGATGTGTTCAGCCAGCCTCATGCTCCGGTGACACAGGAGTTTGTCCGCACGGTTATCAACGATCAGATCCCCAAGAGCATTCTGGATTTGCTCCAGACAGAAACGCGGCACTATGTGATTGACCGGCTGAAATTTATCGGCGCCAGCGTCAAAAAACCGGTCATTTCCGAGATTTGCCAGATTGTCGGCGTGGAGGTTAATATCCTTGGTGCAACCGTTCAGGAGTTTGGGGAAAGCATCATGTGTATTTTCATCCTGCAAATGTTTGGTTCCGATGACAAGCTGCTCCAGGCCGAAGCACAGATCGACGCGGCTGGAGTTCTCCGCGAAAGGGTGGTATTCGACTGATGGAAGCTCTGTTGGAAACAAAAATTTTTAAGGTATCTGTCGAGCGACTGCTGCTTAATGGCGGTCAAACACTATACATGGTGGGTATTGCACTATTGATTGGCACCGTGCTCGGTACCTTGCTCGCCTTGGTGCTGGTGCTCTGCCGCAAGGGCGGCCTTGTGGAAAATAAAGTTCTACACAGTATCGTCAGCCTCTACATCAATGTGGTACGGAGTGTTCCGTTCATCATTTTACTGGTTACCATCATGCCGCTTACCCGCGCTATTCTGGGTACGACGATTGGCAGCACGGCCGCTTTGGTTCCGTTAGTGGTCTATATCAGTCCCTATTTAGCCCGCTTGATTGAGAACAGTTTACTGGAGGTATCCCCAGGCATTCTGGAGGCGGCCCAGGCTATGGGAGCCACAACCTGGCAGATCATCCGCTGTTTTCTGATGCCTGAAGCGCTGGGTTCGATGGTTCTGGCCTTGACCACAGGAACCGTCGGCCTGTTGGGCGCCTCCGCTATGGCTGGTTACTGCGGCGGAGGCGGTATCGGCGATCTGGCATTGACCTATGGTTATGAAAAGATGAATACCCCGTTGATGATAGTTACTGTCATTGCTCTGGTCATCCTGGTACAACTATTGCAGATGGCAGGCAACCGTGTTTCCCGCCGTCTGCGTGAGCACAGATAATGTGTGATTCATATTAGTGTCGAGTCGTGAAAGAAGGTTAATCCTATGAAGAAGTTTTTTGCATTGGTACTGTCCCTGATTCTGATTCTGAGTTTGACTGCCTGCGGCGGCAGTGACAGCTCCACGGACAGCGCACCGGACTCTGGAGCATCCTCCGCCGATCCCGCCGCAAAGACGGAGATCGTCTACGGCAAGTCTCAAGGTCCCTACACCGAATTGTTCGAAGCAGCGATCGTTCCCATCCTAGAGGAGCAGGGCTACACGCTGAAAGGAGTCGACTTTTCCGACCTGCTGACTGCCGATATCGCCCTGAACGACGGCGATGTGGATGTGAACGTGGAACAGCACACGGCATACGCCGAAAACTTTAACTCCAATAACAACGGTGATCTGGTTCCCATCAGTCCCATCCCTACCGTTCCCGCCGGTATTTACTCTGGGACCCACACATCTCTGGATGAAGTGACTGACGGCGCAAAAATTGCCGTCCCCAACGATGCCTCCAACACCGCTCGGGCCTATGTCCTGCTGCAAAAGATCGGCTGGATCACTCTGGATAGCGGCGTAGATCCCTCTGCCGTGACACAGGATGATATCGTGGAGAACCCCAAGAATCTGGAATTTGTGGAAATGAAGTCTTTAACCATCCCCGCAGCCATACAGGACTTTGACTATGTAATCATTACCGGCAGCATTGTTTACAATGCCGGGATTGACCCCTCTGCTGCACTGGCAACCGAGGACATTCTTGATCACCTTATCCTACAGGTTGTTGTCAAGGAAGGAAACAAAAATGCTGACTGGGCGCAGGCCATTGTGGACGCTTATCACTCTGACCGATTTAAGGCCTATCTGGAGGAGAACAACGACGGCCTGTGGTGGGTTCCTGAAGAACTGCAGTAGAAGATGTCAGCTAATAGAGAAAAGAGTGCCCTGATTGCAATGAGCGGCGGTGTGGACAGCTCTGTCGCGGCATGGCTGATGCGTGAGCAAGGATATCGCTGCGAGGGAACGACCATGCGTCTTTACCGCAACGCGGACATCGGCTTGAGTCAGTTCCATACCTGCTGCTCGCAGAAGGATATCGACGACGCCAGTGAGGTGGCGTTTCAACTGGATATTCCCTATGAAGTGCTGGATTTTACCATGGACTTCAGGAACCAGATCATCGGAAAGTTCATCCGAACATATGAGTCGGGCGGGACACCGAATCCATGCATTGATTGTAACCGGTATATGAAGTTCGATAAACTGCTTCGCTTTGCTGAAGAGAAGGGGCTGGAGTATGTGGCCACCGGACACTATGCCCTCATTGAATATGACGAAGTGTCCGGCAGGTATCTTTTGAAAAAAGCGCTGGATGACAGCAAGGATCAAAGCTATGTGCTGTATATGCTGACACAGGATCAGCTTAGCCACATACAGTTTCCTTTGGGCGGCAAAATGAAAAAGGAAGCGAGAGAGATCGCGGAACAGTTGGGATTCTGCAACGCCTGGAAGCACGACAGTCAGGACATTTGCTTCGTTCCGAACGGGGACTATGTCAAGTTTATGGAACAGTATACCGGAAAACACTACCCGGCAGGAGCGTTTCTTGATCTGGAGGGCCAGCCGGTCGGCAGACATTGCGGGGCTGTCCGTTACACCTTGGGGCAAAGAAAAGGACTTGGTCTTGCCATGGGTGAACCTGTGTACGTTTGCGGAAAGGATATGGCTGCCAATACGGTCACAGTGGGGCCGGAAAACGCGCTGTATAGCAGTATGCTTCTTGCGGAAGATATGAACTGGATCTCCATCCCGCAATTAAAGCAGCCCATGCGGGTGAAGGCCAAAACCCGATATCGTCAGGCGGAACAGTGGGCTGCTGTGTACCCGGAGCAACACGGCCGTGTTAGGCTGGAATTCGATGCGCCGCAGAGGGCTGTTACCGTTGGACAAGCTGTGGTTCTGTATGATGGAGATGTCGTTGTTGGCGGCGGCACGATCTGCCAGGCGCCGCCAACGAAACGCTGATTCACAAAATACAGGCTCAGGCTTGGACAGCCATATGTTGAACGGCGGACATGACCACTGCGGCGCCTGCTGCTGCGGAAGCTGCGGTGCGCTGAAACTGACCCAAACAGAGGTCGATTTACGGCGTCTTTCTGCTCAGATTCCGAGTGGAAGTATGGTTCTGACCACAAAAGGTCAGGCAGTGATTGAATGAGTGGAAATACAAGAATTGAGGCATAAGCAACGATGCTGAATCAATTTTTGAGGACACAGCGTCTCTTCCACCGGGAGGACATGGAAAAACTGTATCAGGCCCGGGTTGCTGGGGGTGGTATTGGCGGCGTTGGCGAATTTGGTCTGAGTGATGATGGACGGGTATGCCGGACAAGTGTGAATCGCCACACTTTTGCAACCAGAAAAACCGTGGGGCAGAAAGCGTGGAAAAGGTGAAATCCGCTTCACTGAACGTTCCTGTAAGGAGCTTTGCGGACAACATTTTAACGAGAGGGATTACTTTAAATAATCTCCCGGTTGGAACAACGCTTTAAGCTGGTGATACCCAATTGAGGATTACTTAAATTGGCGGTGAGGTTCCATGCAAGCTGTGTGATTTGGCGGCGGATCGGAGACAGTGTGGCGCCGGGAGAAGGTTTTCGCCATTGTTTTGCAGGAGGGGATGATTCACTCTGGAGACAAAATTACAGTTTTACCGGAGAGACGCCATGATTTACCTTGACTACTCCGCCAACACACCAGTCGATCCTGCTGTGCTAGAGGCATTTTGTAAAGCGGAGCAAACGTATATCGGAAATCCGAACTCAACGCATTGCGCTGGACGTGCAGCCTGCGAGGAGATGGCCCGAGTGACAGATCATATTGCTGGACTTCTCGGTGTGGAACCCGCCGGGATTATCTACACTTCCGGAGCCAGCGAGTCGAACAACCTGGCAATCAAGGGAATTGCCCAGGCTTCCCGAAATACCGGCAGACACATGATCTCCACCGTACTGGAACACGCATCTGTGGGCGGCACACTTACGGCTTTACAGCAGCAGGGCTGGGAAGTAGATTTGTTGGATATCCAGCGGGATGGAACCATTGACCTGGAGCAACTGGGTGATCTGCTGCGGAAGGACACGATCCTGGTGTCAGTCTGCGCGGTGGACAGTGAGCTGGGGACAGTGCAGCCAATCCGTCAAATTACGGAGATTCTAAAAGATTTTCCAAACTGCCGTCTTCATGTGGATGCCACCCAGGCGATAGGAAAAACGGAGCTGGTGATGGATGGTGTGGACACCATGAGCATCGCTCCTCACAAGTTTTACGGTCTCAACGGCAGCGGACTTCTCCTGAAAAAGAGCAGTGTGATTATCGAGCCTCAGATTCACGGCGGTTCCAGCACAACGCTTTACCGTAGTGGTACACCGGCTTTGGCACTGGCTGTTTCCATTGAAAAAGCGCTTCAATTGACGCTGACGCAGCAGGAAGAACGGATCCGCTGTGTTCGGCAGTTGAACGAATACCTAAAGACTGCACTGCTGCACTATCCGTCAGTCCGGATCAACAGTCCGGAAGGCGCGGTACCGCATATCCTCAACCTCAGCGTTCAGGGGCTTAAAGGCACGGTATTTCAACGTGTTTTGAGTGAGCGGGGCGTATGTGTTTCCGTCAAGTCGGCCTGTTCCGCGGAGGGGACGCCATCCAAAGCGGTATTTGCCGTCAGCGGGGACCGAAAAAATGCGCTGTCCTCCTGGCGAGTGAGCCTCAGTCATTTGACAACACGAGAGGAGCTTGACGAATTTTTGCAGGTGTTCGACCAATGTTACAAAGAGTTGGTTCCATGAAAAATCCATTGGACTATCAGATTTCGAAGTATGACTGCGGTTCCACCGCTATGCTCAATGACGCGAGCTTTCGGTTCCAAGGGAAAGATATCCCCCTGTAGTTTACCAGTAATATCACCCTGTACTGTTTGGATTGTTACGGCTCAGATGGAGTTTGCGAAAAGGGTGGAACCTTTTTGAGGAGAACGGCTCAATCTGTGACAACGGAGGCGGCAGTTCTAAACGTCAGGAAAACAAAACACTGCTCTGTGGGTTGAAACGAAGCAATCCCGGCATTAAAAAGAGTATATTCAACAACATCCACGCTGTTTTCCAGATACGGTGCCCGGTTGCAAAAAAACGGTACAGAGCACTGATTTTTGGAGCAATATGAGGAAAAATGAGCCGGTAGGATATCCTACCGGCTCATTCTGTTACCTAATCAAATTACATAATTATCTCCAGCAGCACCGGACTTCATCAAATCTGCAATGGTAACATTGTCCAGATATTCGTTAATTACTTTATCTAGACCCTGCCACATATGTAAAGTGCGGCATTCCGCTGCTCTGGCACAGACCGCTGCGCCTGGTCCGAGACAAGAAACCGGCGCCAGGGAGTCTTCCGTAAGTCGTAAAATAGCGCCAACAGTGTACTGGTCAGGCGACTTTGTCAATTTATATCCGCCGCCCTTGCCCCGCAGTCCGCTGAGAATATTTGCTTTGACAAGGAGCCTGATGATGGTTTCAAGATATTTCTCTGAAATATCCTGCCGCTGAGCAACTTCTTTCAGTGGGATATAGCCGTCCGTCTGGTGCTCAGCAAGATCAATCATAACGCGCAGTGCATACCGCCCTTTCGTAGAAATCAGCATTTTAAAGTCTCCTTGCACTCATTATAACCTATTATAGCGCATGGTTAATAGGAAAATCAATAGCCTTTTTGGAGCGGCCCTATTGACAAAATGAGCAATATCTATATTTTGAGGACCAATTGATCGGGAAAACACCGCCTCTGAATCTCGTCCCTATTGAGCAGAGCGAAGGGCTGGAGGCCAACCTGCTCGGCAAACTCGAATACTTCAATCCCGCTGGCAGCATCAAGGACCGTATCGCAAAAGCCATGATCGACGATGCTGCGGCCAGCGGAAAATGAAAGCCCGGTTCTGTGATCATCGGGCCTACCTCTGGCAATAGTAAGGGGCTTGGTCAATCCGAAGGCGTTTTGGCTGGCATCTCTTCCGGTGCTGCGGTTTGGGCTGCGCTCCAACCCGCCAAGCGGCCCGAAAATAGAGGCAAGGACCATCACGGCATTGCTGCCGGATACAGGTGACCGTTATCTCTCTACTCCTCTTTTTGCGGACTAAGAAGATAAAAAAGATAGTAAGTCAACTTCATGACTTACTATCTTTTTTGTTTACCCGCACCAACTGCGTTGTCCAGAGGTCGCATTGTGTCCCTAGAAGAATTAATCCCTGATCCGGGGGGCTTCTGTGCTTAGTTGTGGGATTCTGTAAAGCGCATGAGAATGGCGGCCATCCCGGCCCGGGGGGCGGTGCCGGCGGGGTCGAGCCAACCGCCGCCCTTGCCGGTCAGCAGACCCTCGTCCACCGCCCAGCACAGGGCATCTGCCGCGTAATCGCTAACCGCGTCTTTGTCGTTAAAGCCGTCCAGACTGCCCGTGGGCTCCGGCGTGCCCGCATAGCGGTACAGCATGGCCGCCAACTGCTCCCGTGTCACTGCGTCCTCCGGGCCGAAGGCCCCGGTGCTGTACCCGGTCACAATCCCCCGGGACGCCGACCAGTTGACCGCACCGGCGTACCACGCGTCCGACGGCACGTCGGTGAAGCCTGCCGTACCGGGGACGGCAGGGCTGTCCGCCAGGTTCCAGAGCACTTGGGCCGCCATGGAGCGGGTCAGCACTGTAGTGGGCGCAAAAGCGGCGGGGCCAGTGCCGTCCATGAGGCCGTTTTTATATACATAGACCACCGCGTCATAGTACCAGTCGCCGCTGCTCACGTCGGCAAAGGGGAGTTTGGGCTCGGCTTCAATTTTTGCGAAGCTCGCCTCAATCTCCGCCCTGGAGGCGGGCATTTTAAAGGTGTATTTGCCGCCACCCTCGTTGATGAGCTTGATTTCGCCGCCATTCTTGCCGGTGACAACCAGTTTGTCCAGCTCATAGCCCTCGTTGGGCTTCACGGTGATGGTTACGGTGTCGCCCTTTTCGGCCCGCTTGGGGCTGACGGTGACGGAGCCGTTTTTTCCGCTGTCCACGCTGACGGTGAAACGGCCGGAGCTGGAGCCTCCGCCGGAGGAGCTGGGCCACACCACAGCCGTACCTGTGGCCTTGTTGTAGTGGTCAGTATCATCTGGGGTAAAGGTCCAGGCGTAGGACTTGCCGCGCTCCACGGTCTGGTCGCCATCATCCCAGGAGAATGTACCCGCGACCTCAATACCCGCCGCGTTCTTCATGGAGCCGGACAGGGTGATGGTAGACAGCTCCACGCCGCTGCTGACCTTGTCAAAGGTAGGTTCGCCCTTGGGATTTCCCATGACGATGCTGTATCGCCGGGAGGCGTAACAGTAGGTCTTGGTGTCCTTGTTATACCCGTTGATGACAAAGGAGTAGACGCCCAGCTCGGTGGGAGCGATGGCCTTGAGTGCATCGGCGGTCAGCTGGGAGTTTGTCTGATTGTACAGGTGCGTTCCGCTAAAGGCGGTGCCCTCTTGTACTGCGTGGAAGTGGGCGGTGAAGGATGTGATGGAATGGTCAGTGCTTGTGCCCTTGGTGTACAGGGTGGTCAGGTTACGGGTGGTAGGGACGATGCCCTGGCCGGTGTACTCATACTCGCGGTCTCCTTCAAAGGTCTCCAGCGGCGAGCTGTCTCCCTCCAGGTACAGATCCACCTCATTCATGCCATTTTCATAGCAGGTGACATAGAGGATGATGGTATCTCCCGGTTCCCAGTTCGTACCCACGGTGCAGAAGCGGTAGTTGGGGTTTTTCAGCTTCAATTCCACCCGGATGCTGTGGGGATTGCCGTCCGCATCGGTGGTGGGGTGGGTGGGCAGGGTGTCAGTTTGTATAATATTTCCGCTTACATCGTTCTGATAAACATAGTAAACATCGCTGTCATCACCTATGCCGGGCTTGAGGTCGATCTTGTCCTTAGCGATATCAGCCTCGTAGGTTCCGTTCTGACTGCCCTTTTTCACCGGATAGAAGCCCAGCAGGTCACTGAACTTGGGCGCGGTGCCGTCCTCATTCAGCGCGTAGGTGATGTACGGACGGCCGATGTCGTCGTCATTCTGCGTTGTGTCTGCCTTGCCGTAGATGATCCGCATGGGGGTGACTTCCACATTGACGGTCAGCGTCCCTGTGACGCCAGCCTCCGTTCTGGCGGTGGCGGTGATGGTGGTTTTACCCACCTTGTTTGCCTTGAGCTGATCGTCCTCAATAGAGACAATGGTGCTGTCACTGGACTGCCAGTTGGAGAGGGTGACGCCCTCGATGGTCGGGAGCGTCTGGGTGGAGCCGTACTCCATGGAAATAGCATCGGATTTCAGCTCGATCCACTTGGCGTAGTAGGTCTTTCCTGCTGTGGAGTTGGTCACAGCGGTACCGGTACAACCCTCGTTTTCGTACCAGCCATCAAAGATGCTGCCCTCTTTGATGGGAGTTGCCAGCTTGCCAGACTCAAACTTGGTGTCCGCCGCAAAGGTGCCGCCATCGGTAACGGCCAGAGAAGTTTTCTCTGAATCGAATCCATTGCTTGTTGAGGTTGGATCAGCCTTTGACTGCAACATCAAGGAAATTAAATCGCTTGAACCCAAATAAATTACACTATTATTTGCCATTCCTTTAAAAATTTGATTATTTTCTGGAATAGAGGAAAGCGATGCCGGAATATAGACACCCTCCATTAAAGATGCATCCTTAAATGCCATGCTACCAATAGTGTTAAGGTTGTTTGAAAGAACCACTCTTTTCAAATTAGTGCATCCTTGAAAAGCACTCTCGGCAATTTCGGTAACAGAGCTTGGAATGAGGACTTCTTCCAGCTCAGTACACCCCTTAAAAGTCTCCTTGCTTATTTTTGTAAACTGTGGATTTTCTGGAAAAACGCAACTTTCAAGCTGTATACAGTTACTAAAGGCACCAGGAGCAATCGTCGTTACCGTATCTGGCAGAGTAATGCTTGTCAGAGAACGGCACCCCATAAAGGCATTAACTCCAATTTCAGTGACGGCTCCATTAAACTCAATGCTACTAATGCCCGTCGCTGCAAATGTATAGGATGGGATGGAAACTACGCCAACCGGAACAGAAATCGTTCCATTCAAAGAAGAACATTTATAAAATGCTTGTGACTCAATAGTAGTCAGATTTGCTGGTAATGTGATGGAGGTAATTCCAGAACCATAAAACGAATCTTGCCCAATTTTAGTTATAGAGGCCGGAAGAACTACCGTCTTCAAATTTGTATAATTCTTAAACGATTTCGCGCCAACAGAAGTTACTCCGTCTTGAATTACTACTCGAGTAATCTTCTCGCGTGAGTAGTGCCATTCTGGCTCGCCACTACTCACATTGTCTTCCGTGATATAAGCATTTCCCATAGGACCATTACCGGAAATTGTGAGAGTATAACCATCCTCATCGTTCGCTGTAAGTGCCCATTTAACAGTATCGGTATATTCCTTGTTTATATAATCATATAGGCCGCAGTTACCGGACATCACATTGTCAGCGGGGGCGGGATCATCCTCCGTGGTCTCCGGTTCATCGGGCAGGACGCACTCACACTCATGCCCGGCCTGCAGGGTACAGCCCTCGGTCACGGCGCAGGCAACCGGCGTCTCGCTGCCCTTGTCTCTCTCGACTGCAAGGGCAGAAACAGGAAAAAGAGACGGTAACAGTACCATCGCCATTATGCTTGCTAGTAGTCGTTTTCTCATTTGCTCTATTCTCCTTTATACAAAAGTAGTACCTTTCTAAACTGTCCGCTTTGTAAAAGTGTACCTTTCTAAAGCGCAATTTTACTGTTTGTATTTGCTGAAAAAGTATTGAAAATCCTGGCAGACTTGTGTATCATACAAACAGGGATCGTTCTATCTGAAAGTTTGTAAAGGTACACCTTTTCAAACAAAGCAGCGCCTCTGGATTTCTCCAGAGGCGCTGCTGTCTTTCTGACGCGGACAAAATTATTTGCTCTTATCAACTTCGTGATGGAAAATGCTCCCTTAACTGTTGCAAATTCGTGAATTATATGGTATCATTTTACATGAAAAGACATTGGAAGTAAAGGGTGTTGCACGATGAATGCAAAACTATCCAAGGTCAATCAGTCCATTGAAAAAACCATTCAGATTGTGGAGGTTATGGCCCGCGGTAAGGGCCCTATGCGGCTGCAGGACGTTGCTAAGAAATGTGGAATGCCGGCCAGCACGGTGATGCGGATGCTTAATACACTGCAGGTGTACGGCTATGTCAATCAGGATCCCTGTACGCAGCACTACTCTCTGTCGTTGCGGTTTGCCCGCCTGGGTTGCCTGGTCAGTGAACAGACCAATATGCGGGATGTGGCGCGGCCATTCCTGGCGGAGTTGGCGCAGCGCTGTCAGGAGACTGTGTGCCTGGGGTGTGAGGCAGAAATGGAAGTGGAGTGCACCGATGTGGTGGACGGCCCGGATGGAATCCTGATGGTGAGCCAGCGGGTAGGCGCACGCGCCCCGCTCCACGCCACCGGCGCGGGAAAGCTCCTGCTGCTCAATTACAGTAACCAGAAGCTGAACGAGTACATAGCAGTTAAGGGCCTGCGGGCCCTGACGCCCCATACACTGGTCACGCGGGAGGCGCTGGTGAACAGCTTGGAGACGATACGCAGCCGGGGCTATGCCCTGGAGGACGAGGAGCGGGAGCTGGGTGCCCGCTGTGTGGCGGCGCCGGTGCGTGATTACTCGGGGCGGATTGTAGGCGGAATCAGTGTCTCAGGCCCCACCACCCGTATGTCCAGAGCGCGGCTGGAGGCGCTGGCGCCCCTGGTAATGGATACGGCAGCGGAACTCTCCCGCCGGCTGGCCTATGAGGAGTGGCCTGAGGAAGGGGATTGACTTTCCTGGCCGGGCGGTATATGATGGAAGCACAGTTGAATATCGAACTCCGGCTTTTGTGGCATTTACGCGACCCCGTCTGTCCGGGCGGGACACGTATTCTTGTTCGGCTGAACAAGGGAATCAGGTGAAATTCCTGAACACGGCCCAGTTCCGCTCGGTGCGGATGGGTACGTAGCTGTAAGCACGGAGCGTATCCTCTTTCCGTGAAAGCGGGTCACTGGCTTGTGCTGGGAAGGCGGGGGATATGCGCTGGCGGCATAGCCGTCTGGACGTGTGAGTCAGAAGACCTACAAGGAGCAGTTTCTCCCCGAGTGGAGGGGAGAGGCATGGTGCGTACAAAAGCGGTAACCTGAGGTTACCGCTTTTTTCGACCTGCTCCCAAGGTGGGAAAAAGCGGATACAGAGGTATCCGCTTTTTCATTTCGGGATCGACGGTTCCGCTTAACAGGTGAATTCCAGGACCGGCCAGGCGGCCGCCCGGACATTGGGGAGAATGGAACGGGGCCGCAGACTCCCGACGGAGCGCGCAGGGCCTGCGAATGGGTTGGGGCGGGGAGAACAGCTCCCGGACAGGCGCC
>OBZV01000489.1_pt1 | contig 26145 bp, 28 predicted proteins | sample 1501581 | NCBI WGS metagenome assembly OBZV01 (sample SAMEA2580257, study PRJEB22360) | human gut metagenome | biome: human gut; feature: human-associated habitat; material: faeces | place: Denmark | collected 2008/2010
AAAACGCAGGCGTAGTGGGCTACGCTGAGGCTTTTAGACCTGTGCAATCAGATTCGCAGGCAAGTGAATGGTATAGTTATTTCGAAAATGATGTAATAGTTTATACAAGTTCCAAATACCGCCTAAAGTTCATGTTTCCACATAATGCAGGCGTTTTCTACCGGATTCTCATAATAGTTTTTGCGGACTGCCTCCTGAACAAAACCATACTTTTCATACAGATTTCTGGCGCCTGTGTTGTTTTCACGCACTTCCAGCGACATCTGAACAGCTCCCTTTTCTTTGGATACCTGTATCATGGCCTCCATCAGGCTTTTGGCTATTCCATGACGGCGCCAGGAAGGAAGGACTGCAATCCGCTGGATCTCCCCCTCATCTGCAAGGACTCTTAAAGCACAGTAACCGGCTATGATCCCGCCTTTTTCCCATACCAAATACGTGTCAAACCGGCCAGTCAGCCCATCTTTTAATATATGTTCAGACCACGGAACAGAAAAGCACTGTTTTTCTACTTGTTCCACCTGTTTTACATCTTTTTCTTCCATCAGGCGGATCCGGCCAATTTCTTTTACACACATTTGTTTTTTTCTCCTAATCTTTGTAATGTTCTCCTTTAAGCTTTCTGTACCTGATTTTGTGGGAAGATTCCGAAAATGCACTGCCATGAACAGTGATCAATAATCTCCCGGAAGCTTTCCAGCCTGTCCATCCGGAGAGTTTTCTGCCTCCCGCTGTCTTTCCGCCTGGGATTTACGCAGGTAATCTGGTACAAATTCGTCTGCCGGCTGTACTTTTACTCCGGTGTAGCCTTCATTCAGGGCTTTCATGCCAAGAGCTGCCACACAGGATGCACGCTGTCTGTTCATCTGGGCAGGTGCAAATACATAAGGAACTGTCATTTTTTCCTGGATCATGCCCTGGTATACCGGTACGCCATCTCCTAAAAAGATCACACGCTCAGACTGCTTATTTAACTGGCTGATCAGTTCTCCCATATCCATAGGACACTGTTCCCTGACGATCTCCATACCATTTTCCATGTGATAAAGTCCTGTATATACCTGACATCTTTTTGCGTCCATAATAGGGCAGATAAGACCAGAGGCCCCCCACATATTATAAGCGATGGCATCTACTGTAGGAACATGGATCAGAGGCTTTTTTAATGCCAATCCCAGCCCCTTTGCAGTCGCCGCGCCAATACGAAGACCGGTAAAAGAGCCCGGTCCTCCTGCTGTTGCAATAGCATCAATAGTCTCAAGGTCCAGTCCCAGCATTTTTACGATCTCATCTAACATCGGAAGGAGTGTCTGGGAATGGGTCTTCTTAAAATTTACCGTATATTCCGCTGTGAGAATGTCATCTGTTACAAGTGCCACGCTGGCTACTAAAGATGAACTTTCAATACCAAGAACCTTCATTATTTTTCCTCCACCCGTATCTTTCTGTAATCAAATCCTTTTTCCAGATCTTTTTCAATGGTAATTTCTGTTACATGTTCCGGAAGGATTTCTTCGATCAGCTGGGACCATTCAATGAGAGAAACGCCGTCCCCGTAAAAACAGTCCTCATATCCGATCTCATCCATTTCACTGATATCCCCGATACGGTATACGTCAAAATGGTATAGCGGCAGTCTGCCTGTATCATACTGCTGGACAATGGTAAAAGTCGGGCTGTTTACCGGTTCATCAATCCCAAGTCCCTCTGCAAATCCCTGAGTAAATATAGTCTTTCCCACTCCCAGGTCACCATTTAAACAGATCACCTGCCCCGGTCTTGCTTCCTGTCCCATTTTCTTTCCAAAGGCCCTTGTTTCCTCCGGGCCCCAAGTATCAATTACCATCCTTTACTCCCTTCATTGTAAGAGAAATCCTCTTCTTGTCCATATCTACGCTTAAAATCTTCACATCCACCACGTCGCCTACGCTTACAGCCTCTAATGGATGCTTAATATAACGATCTGTCATCTGGGAAATATGTACCAGGCCATCCTGATGAACACCAATATCCACAAACGCGCCAAAGTCAATGACATTGCGGACAGTTCCCTTTAATACCATTCCCGGCTTTAAGTCTTTCATTTCCATAATGTCACTTCTTAAAACAGGACGAGGCATTTCATCTCGCGGGTCTCTGGCTGGTTTTTCCAGTTCGGCTGCAATATCCCGCAGTGTAATCTCACCTATACCCATTTCCTGGGCCATTTTCTTATAATCAACAATCTTTTTGCTGATGCCGTTTAAACCGCCGTGAGATAATTGTTCTCCGGCGTATCCTAACTTTTCTAACAGTTTTCCTGCTGCCTCATAGCTTTCCGGATGAACACTTGTGTCATCTAAAGGATTATCTCCTCCTGTGATCCTCATAAATCCGGCACACTGTTCAAATGCCTTCGGCCCCAGTTTAGCCACCTTCAGCAGCTGCTTACGGTTCTTAAAAGCACCATTTTCTTCTCTATATGCCACTATGTTCTTTGCCAGGGTTTTATTGATGCCGGAAACATATTCCAACAGGGAAGCAGATGCCGTATTTAAATCAACCCCTACTTTATTTACACAATCTTCAACAACACCGCCAAGCGCTTCTCCCAGATTCTTCTGGTTCATATCATGCTGATACTGGCCTACACCAATGGATTTCGGATCGATCTTTACCAGTTCAGCCAGGGGATCCTGCAGTCTTCTTGCAATGGAAACAGCACTTCTCTGGCCTACATCAAAGTTAGGAAATTCTTCTGTAGCCAGCTTACTTGCAGAATACACAGAAGCACCCGCCTCGTTTACGATCACATATTGTACCTGCTCTTTTAATTCCTTTAACAGTTCTACAATAATCTGTTCAGACTCCCTGGAAGCCGTTCCGTTTCCTACAGAGATCAAAGAAATGCCATATTTACAGATCAGGTCTTTTAATGTCTTCTTTGACTCTGCCACCTTATTCTGGGGAGCAGTTGGGAAAATGACCACTGTGTCCAAAACTTTTCCAGTGCTGTCTACAACAGCCAGCTTACAGCCGGTTCGGAATGCCGGATCCCAGCCTAATACTACTTTTCCGGCAATTGGCGGCTGCATGAGAAGCTGCTCTAAATTCTTGCCGAATACGCGGATCGCACCTTCCTGTGCCTTGTCTGTCAGTTCGCTGCGGATCTCGCGTTCTACAGAGGGCGCGATCAAACGGCTGTAACTGTCCTGGATCACAGTTTTTAATACAGGTGTTGTGTATGGATTTTCCCTTGTGATCACCTGCTTCTCCAGGTATTGTAAAATCTGCTCTGTTGGTGCTGCCACCTTCACAGTGAGTATTTTCTCATCTTCCCCTCTGTTTAATGCAAGAATGCGGTGTCCGGCTGCTTTTTTTACAGGTTCTTCATAATTATAGTATGTTTCATAAACAGATTTCTGTTCCCCGTCCTTTGCTGTTGACTGGAGAAGACCTTTATTCATGGTAATGTTACGAATATAGGTGCGGTATTTTGCATCATCGGAAATGCCTTCTGCAAGAATGTCCATAGCTCCGTTAATGGCATCCTGAACGTTTTCCACTCCCTTTTCACCAGAAACATAGGCCTCTGCCACTTTTTCCACAGATTCCTTTAAATTCTGTAAAAGGATCACATTTGCCAAAGACTCCAGGCCCTTTTCACGGGCGATCATAGCTCTTGTACGGCGTTTTGGTTTGTATGGGCGGTATAAATCTTCTACTGCTACTAAAGTTGCTGCTTCCCGGATCTGTTTTTCCAGTTCAGCTGTCATTTTGCCCTGGTCAGAAATGGCACTGATGACCTGTTCTTTTCTGTCTTCCAGGTTTCTTAAATATTTTAAACGTTCATCTAAATTTCTTAAAACTTCATCATTTAATGAACCAGTTGCTTCTTTACGGTATCTGGCAATGAATGGGATGGTATTGCCTTCGTCAATAAGCTTTACAGCTGCCTCTGCCTGATGGCGTCCAATATTCAGTTCTTCTGCCAGTGCTTTGATAATATCCATTGATAGTCCTCACATATTTTTTGTTGTTCTGAGGTTTTATTATAATTCATCTGCAGGCCTTATGCAAGACTTTGCCCGACTGGACATAACAGCTTTTACATGCTATAATGAGCGCAATGAAAAACAAGCGGCTGCGTAAGCAGACATTTGTTGCGTTCTGTCTGTATCAGCAGGCAAGGGAGCTCATCCGCGCGCAAAACCTGAGCGGACCCGCTGTTCAAAATCACGCCATACGAAAGGATCCTGCTTTAACTTATGAATAGCACTTCTAAAAAACCAAGAAAAACATCCAGCTCATCAGAACAGCTGGCAGCCTGTTCCCTGATCAGCGGCATTGCAGGTATTATCTGCAGCTTTTTTTATCTGCCCTTTTCCCTTGTAAGCGGAAAAAACACTCCGATGGGACTGATCTGCGGAGTGATCGGTATTGTACTTGCCATTATGGCTAAAAATGCGGACATCCGTCCCGGAAAGAAATATCCTGGTAAAGCACTGGCTGGTTTTATTTTCAGCATTATTGCAATTGCGCTTACCATGTTCTTCTTTTACAGCCTGATCAATTATTATGATCTGCTCCGTGATCCGGTAAAAGGTCCCCAGATCAATCAGCTGATCTACCAGATGCAGCAGCAGCTTCAGATGCAGCTGCAGATGCCAGCAAATTAACTAAACTGACAGATTCACAAAGATAAAGCCTTTCTCCCGTTATCATTCTTCGGGAGAAAGGCTTTTCATTTACTATGAAAGTGTTGCCAAGGAGCTATACTATAAGGTCTGTGTGCCTGCGCATAGGGATCTATAAACATTTTGCAATCAGACCATGATCCGGTTACAGGCTACAGCACCGCACGGATCATCTGTTTAATACCATAATCAGAACGTGACTGGGCTTTTGTATCAAAGGCGCTTGCAGCTGCCTTTAATTCTCCTTCTGTCATTTCTTTCGTAAGAACAGCAAATTCATCCATTCCGTACAGCTCTACTGCTTCTACCTTGCCGAAATATGCATTTACTTCCTGCTCTTTATTTCTGTAAGAGCCTGCAAAACGGATAAAGTAGCGGAACTTAGTTTGATCCATAGGAAGGATCTCCTGCTTTTCATCTGTCCAGCCAAGTGGAACATTGTGATCCATATTCTGTACTGCTTCAATAATATCCGCAACTACTGCACTGGCTGTTGGCAGCTTTCCTGCTCCACTTCCGTAGAACATGGTGGTTCCTAACATATTTCCCTTTACAACAATGCCATTAAATACATCATTTACAGAATATAAGGGATTGCTTTTGCTGATCATAACAGGAGCTACATAAGCACTTACCTTACCATCTTTGATATGGCTGGTTCCAAACAGCTTAATGGATGTTCCCATCTTCTCTGCATACTTAAAGTCAATATCTGTGATCCTGGTAATGCCTTCTGTATAAATATCTTCGTAATTAACAGTCTTTCCAGTTGCCATAGAAGTTAAGATGGCGATCTTGCGGCAGGTATCGTGGCCTTCTACGTCTGCTTCCGGATTACGTTCTGCATAGCCCAGATTCTGCGCCTCTTTTAAAGCATTTTCAAAGGTCTCCCCTTCTTTATCCATCTTCGTAAGGATGTAGTTGGTGGTTCCGTTTAAGATTCCTGTGATCTCTTCAATGCGTTCTCCCATCAGACAGCGGTACAACGGACGGATGATCGGGATACCACCGCCTACGCTTGCCTCAAAAAAGAAATTAACCTGCTTTTCTCTCGCGATCGCAAGCAGCTCTGTTCCATAAGCAGCTACTAAAGCTTTGTTGGAAGTAACTACATGCTTTCCAGCTAACAAACATGCCTTTACAAATGGATATGCCGGATTTAATCCACCCATAGTCTCCACTACTACCTGTACTTCCAGATCTTCTTCAATGATCTTAAAATCATGAATGATCTTATCTGCCACCGGACTGTCCGGAAATTCCCTCAGATCCAGAACATATTTCAACTCAACTTCCTGTCCTGCGCTTTTTGCAATTTCTGCCTTGTTCTTGTCCAGGATCTCCGCAACACCAGATCCAATGGTTCCATATCCCATAACTGCTGTCTTGATCATAATCTCTCGCTCCCTGTATGCTCCATATTCATATTGTTACAGTTCAGCCATGACATCTTCTTGTTTCCATATTCATGAAAACAAGAAGCACGGCGGGTTCACCATATGCTGATTTGGATGAAAAAGTGCTTATGCAAGCAAGCTTGCAACACACTTTCTCCTTCAAACCAGTGCATGGCAGAACTGTAATTTCATATCATTTATTCTCTGGCCAGTATCTTTACATAATGGATACCGTCTAAAACTTCCAGTTCATCGATCATGCTTGATACATTTTCTGTATCTTCTCTTACTTCCACACTCAGTGTCAAAGTAGCAACCCCATTAACCGGAATACTCTGATGGATGGTAAGAATATTGGCTCTGTAAACAGCAACCACATGGAGTAGATCACTCAAAAGCCCCTGCTTGTCATCCATCTGCACTACCAATGTAATAGTCTTCCCCTTTGTATTGTCGTAAAAAGGAAAAATATCGTCCTTATATTTGTAAAAAGAACTTCGGCTGATCCCCACCCGGTCTGCTGCTTCCTGTACGGTAATGGCTCTTACTGTTTCCAGAAGTTTTTTGGCTTCTACCACCTTTAAAAGGACCTCCGGTACCGCCCTTTGTTTTACAACAAAATACTTACTTTTATCTTCCATGAACCCCTTTTTTCCTCCCTGTCCATGTCCGTATTGTGAACACATCTGTATTCATGAGGAAGATATTAACATACTTTCCAGTAAAATGCAACTGTTTTTATTAATGAAAAATCAATGAACCCATCACCTACATAAAAAAGACGGCAGCCTTTTTTCAGCCACCGCCTTATACTAATTTGATCAATCTTATTCCCGTTATTTTTACTGCTTTTTGCCGATTTACTGAACCGCTGAATAATCGCCCTCTAACTGTGTCATATCTTCAAGAAGATTTGCAGTTCCCTCAGAACCATCCCAGAGAAGTTCAATTACAAAACCGTCTGACGGCATATCGCTGATATCAATATCATACCACTCCAGTGAATTTCCATCTGTATCTTCTACCTGCATATCCCAGGCCAGATTGTCCTCATCTACATTTAACAACAGCTCTGCATAAGTTCCATGAGTCATGATCTCACCATCCAGCAGATCATCCCCCCATTCGTCCAGGCTTGCGCCAGACAATCTTAAGGCTGCAATATCTACGCCAGTTCCGTTTACAACAGTTACAGGAATCTGAATATAATCTTCCTCTGCTTCTGTTTCTGCTTCTGTTTCCGGAGCTGCGGTTGTGGTTGGTGCTGCTGTAGTCTCTGGAGCTGCAGTTGTTGCTGGTGCTGCAGTTGTTGCTGGTGCTGCCTTGCTCTTTCCTCCACATGCGCTGATCCCTACTGCTACACATGCAGCCAGAATGGATACCAATACTCTTTTTCTCATAATTTTCTCCCTTCGTACTTTCCATTTGTTTTAGTTACAGTTCCACCATGCTTCTTGTTTTCATGAATATGGAAACAAGAAGATGTCATGGCCAAACTGCAACTTATTAAATTACTCATCCCCCGCTTTGCGGCTGGGGCATCGTTTCGTAAATAACTGTAGTGATCACGTAAGATGCGGATTTGAGTGTGCAGGTCTAAAAACGCAGGCACAGCGGGCTACGCTGAGGATTTTAGACCTGTGCAATCAGATTCGCAGACAAGTGAGTGGTATCGTTATTTCGAGAACGATGTACTATTACTTATGGTAACATATTTATGGCAAAAAATATAAGTTTTGCGTGAAATGTATCTCAAACAACGTAAAATGTAAGCTTTCTATTGAGCCATACTTTTTCCTATGTTAAAATATATAGTATCAGACCGGGTCTATACCCCCGCATCCCGGCTTTTACATTTGGAGGTAACGCAATGCATATTGCTCTTTGTGATGACAGCCGGGCAGAGCTTTCCCGCCTCACTTTCCTTTTGGAAGAATACCGTTTAAAACGGGACGGCTCCCTGACTTATGATATTTTTACAAACGCCACCGATCTTTTGGAGACCATACCGGTCCACCACTTTGATCTGCTGCTTTTAGATATTCTTATGCCCGGTATTACAGGTATGGACGCTGCCAGGGAAATTCGTCAGACCAACAGCACTATTCCCATTATTTTTCTCACCTCTTCCAGTGAATACGCAGTAGAAAGCTACCGGGTCAATGCCGCCGACTACCTTTTAAAGCCACTGGATGCTGATAAACTTTTTCCAGTGCTTGACAAACTGCTGGCCGATTTTAAAAGTAATGCTCCTTATATCCCCTTAAAAACCAGCACCGGTATTATCCGGCTTCTCATCTCTAACGTTGTTTTTGTAGAAGTCCAGAATCATCTGGTCACCTTTAAAATGGCAGACGGAACCTTCCACACTGCTTCTGGCCGCCTGGCAGACTATGAAAAAAAACTCCTTGTAAGCAGAAGCTTTTTCAAGCCCCACCGCTCCTATCTGGTTAACCTGCACCAGGTAACAGGTCTTGATAAAAATGGTTTTTCCACCAATATAGGCAAAATCGTTCCCGTTTCCCGTGATACCTATACAAAAGCAAAATCCGCCTACATGAATTACCTGTTGAACGGAAGACTGGAGGAAAACGCAGAATGATCCAGACTCTCTCCAATCTGACCATAATCATCTACGCCATAGCCGTCATGACTATGCTGTTAGATACAACGCCCGCCCGCCTGTCCCGCAACAAACTCAGTCTGTTATGGGCCGGTGCAGGCATCATCGCGCTGCTTCAGTTTTTTGCCAGCTGTGTTCTGGGCATAAAAATTTATCTTCGCTTTTATTTTTTCTTTGCCCAGCTTCCGGTATTTCTGCTTTTCTGGCAGCTTTCCGGCAAAGGACTGGTGAAAACTTTTTTCGCCACCCTCAGCGCTATTTTTATGTGCGTTCCTGCCATGTTTGCTTCCCGGATTTCCCGGGAATTTCTGCCTGTATCAAAAACAGTAGATTACCTTTTTCTGCTTTTGACCAGTCTTATCATGCTCTGGCTCATTCACCATTTTATGCAGCCGGTCTTTGGGCAGCTGCTAGATACTTTTTCGTCCCTGGACATTTTAAAATTCAGCGCTATTCCATTTCTTTATAATGCTACGATCCTGGCATCTGGCGGCTACCTGAGTGCTGAACGCAATGTACTTCTGCGTTTTCTTATTGGTCTTAGTACACTGACTGCCTATTTTCTTCTGTTAATGGTATTTGGCCGTACCAGAAAAATTCACAAACTAGAGTATGAACGTGAAATGCAGACATTGGTACTGGAATCTGCCAGACAGTCTTTAGCAAGGCAGCGTCAAAACCAGGAACAGGCCCGGATCTACCGTCATGACATGCGGCATCATCTGGCATTGATCAACGGCTATGCCGCTGAAGGGAATCTGGAAAAAATAAAGGAATATCTTTCCCAGACAGAAATGGAGATTGATGCCATTACACCTAAACGATACTGTGCCAACGAGACCGTAAACCTTGTGCTTTCTTCCTTTGAAGCAAAGTCAGCGGAAATGAATGTCACGCTTTGTATAGAAGCGAATCTTCCTGAAACACTTTCTATTTCCGACACAGAATTATGCTCCTTGTTTTCCAATGCACTGGAAAATGCCATTTTTGCAGCTTCCAAATTAATGGAAAAAAAAGCGCGCAGAGTTTATCTGCGCACACTGGTAAATAATAATAAGCTTTTGATCTCTACAAAAAATGCCTATGCCGGAACTATCCAAATGGAAGGAGAATTTCCAAAATCTTCCAATCATCAACCCGGTCATGGCTTTGGGATTAAAAGTATGGCCGCCATTGTCACACAACATGGCGGCCTGTATTCCTTTGAAGCTTCTGGGAATATATTTACTTTGCAGCTTATGCTGCCTTTAATTGCAAAGTCCTGATCACGACCTGCCGCAGCCTTGGATGACTGAATATCAATCATCCTGGGCTGCATTTTTATTTGGACAGCCAAGGCTCATCCAGCGCAGATATGCACTGATGAAATTGTCAATGGCGCCATCTAACACAGCATCAACATTGCCGCTTTCTTCGCCTGTACGGTGATCCTTTACCATTGTATATGGCTGAAGGACATAGGAACGGATCTGGCTTCCCCAGCCATTATCCTTTACATCACCGCGGATACCGGCTGCCTTTGCTGCCTGTTCCTCCTGACGGAGCATATACAGCTTTGCCTTTAACATCTGCATTGCCTTATCCTTGTTCTGAAACTGGGAACGTTCATTCTGGCAGGTAACAACAATGCCAGTTGGATAATGAGTGATGCGGATAGCAGAAGATGTTTTATTAATATGCTGTCCGCCGGCACCACTGGAACGGTAGGTATCAATACGGATATCGTCCGGATTGATCTCAATATCAATGTCTTCCTTAATATCCGGCATCACATCGCAGGACACAAAGGAAGTCTGTCTCTTGCCAGCTGCATTAAAGGGAGAAATACGCACCAGACGGTGCACACCGTGCTCAGAGCGAAGGTAGCCATAGGCATTTTCCCCACTGATCTGAATGGTAACAGATTTGATGCCTGCTTCATCACCGTCCAGATAATCAAGAACCTCTACCTTAAAGCCTTTTTTCTCTGCCCAGCGGCAGTACATACGGTACAGCATGCTGCACCAGTCACAGGACTCCGTTCCGCCTGCACCTGCATTCAGACGTAAAATAGCATCATAGCCATCATATTCGCCGGAAAGCAGAAGCTTCATACGCATTTTTTCCAGTGTCTCTGAAAAATGATCTAACATTTCCTGGATCTCAGGGATCAGAGAAGCATCATTTTCCTCATACCCCATCTGGATCATGGTCTGGATGTCTTCGTATTCCTGTTCCAGTTCACGGAAAGTATCCACCTCATCTTTTAAGTGTTTTGCTTCCCGTACTAATCTGGTCGAGCGCTCCGGATCATTCCAGAATCCCGGCTCTTCCATGGATTTGTCTAATTCGTCGATTCGTCTGACCTTATTATCCAGGTCAAAGTGAATCCCTCACTTCCACTAATGGTTTGTCATACGTTGATAACGTATATTTAAAATTATCTAACTCAACCACAGCTTCACCCGCTTTCTCTTTTTAAATTTTATTTTTCTTTACAAAAATCCCCCTGCGCGGTTTTGACCGCACAGGAAGATTTTTTAATTCAAAATATGGAAGACTATTTAATACGTCCGCAGCACTGCTTATATTTCTTTCCAGAACCGCATGGGCATGGATCATTTGGATAGATTTTCTGCTCTTCGCGCTTCTTTGGAGCTACTGGAGTTGCATCCTTGTTTGTACCTGTAACCCTGGCAGCAGATTCTCTCTCTATCTTCTGCTCTACACGGATATGGAACAGGATACGTACAGTCTCTTCCTGGATCGCAGCCATCATAGCCTCATACAGTTCATAGCCCTGCATCTTGTACTCAACAACCGGATCTCTCTGGCCGTATGCCTGTAAGCCGATTCCTTCGCGAAGAGCATCCATATCATCCAGATGTGACATCCACTTATTGTCAATAACCTTCAGAAGAACTACACGCTCGATCTCACGGATCTGCTCAGGCTCCGGGAATTCAGCTTCCTTAGTCTCATACAGCTTGATCGCAGCTTCCTTTAAGGTATGCTTTAATTCGTTCTTCTTCATGGACTTCTTTTGCTCATCTGTCAAAGCAACAGACTTTAATGGGATAATTGGCAGAAGCAGGTTATTTAACTCAGTAAGATCCCATTTTTCTGCTGTATCTTCATCAGAAACAGACATATCTACTGCATTTTCTACAATGTCAGTGATCATCTTCAGTACCAGATCACGCATGTTATCTCCATCCAGAACCTTACGGCGCTCTGCATAGATAACTTCACGCTGCTCATTGTTTACTTCGTCAAACTTAAGCAGCTGCTCACGGATACCGAAGTTATTGCCTTCGATCTTCATCTGTGCCTTCTCAATTGCATTGGAAAGCATCTTATGCTCGATCTGTTCACCTTCCGGTACACCCATTGCCTCAAACATGTGCATCAGGCGCTCAGAACCAAACAGTCTTAACAGGTCATCTTCCAGAGACAGATAGAATCTGGATTCACCCGGGTCTCCCTGACGTCCGGAACGTCCACGCAGCTGGTTGTCAATACGGCGGGACTCGTGACGCTCTGTACCAATGATCTTTAAACCGCCCAGATCCTTGGATTCCTGATCCAGCTTAATATCGGTACCACGGCCTGCCATGTTGGTAGCAATGGTAACGGAACCATGAATACCTGCATCTGCAACGATCTCAGCCTCCAGCTCATGGAACTTGGCATTCAAGACTTTATGCGGAATGCCCTTCTTAGTCAGCATCTTGCTTAAAAGTTCGGAAGTTTCAATGGTAATAGTACCAACCAGAACCGGCTGTCCTTTCTCATGAGCCCTTACAACTTCATCAACAACTGCTTTATATTTTTCTTTCTTTGTCTTATAAACAGCATCATCCAGATCCTTACGGATAACAGGACGGTTGGTGGGGATCACGATAACATCCATTCCATAGATGTTTCTAAATTCCTTCTCCTCTGTAAGAGCGGTACCGGTCATACCTGCCTTCTTTGTAAACTTGTTAAAGAAGTTCTGGAAGGTAACAGTTGCCAGTGTACGGCTTTCGCGGCGTACATTTACATGCTCTTTTGCTTCAATTGCCTGATGCAGGCCATCTGAATAACGGCGGCCTGGCATGATACGTCCGGTAAATTCATCAACGATCAGGACTTCATCATCCTTAACTACATAGTCCTTATCACGGAACATCAGGTTGTTTGCGCGAAGGGCAAGGATGATATTATGCTGGATCTCCAGATTCTCCGGATCAGCCAGGTTATCAATGTGGAAGTATTCCTCTACCTTCTTGACGCCCTGTTCAGTCAGGTTGACTACTTTATCCTTCTCATCTACTACAAAATCGCCTGTCTCTTCGATCTCTTCACCCATGATCGCATCGATCTTGGAGAATTCCTTTGAAACAGTACCGCGCTCTAACTGACGTGCTAAAACGTCGCATACTTCATACAGCTTAGTAGACTTGCCGCTCTGTCCGGAAATGATAAGAGGTGTTCTTGCCTCATCGATGAGAACAGAGTCAACCTCGTCGATGATACAGTAATCCAGATCACGCAGAACCAGCTGTTCTTTGTAAATGGACATGTTATCACGCAGATAGTCGAAGCCAAGTTCATTATTTGTTACATAGGTAATATCGCAGGCATAAGCTTCTTTTCTCTGCGCACTGTTCATGTCGTTTAATACAACACCTACAGTCAGTCCCAGGAAACGGTGTACCTGTCCCATCCACTCAGCATCTCGTTTTGCCAGATAATCATTGACAGTAACGATCTGTACGCCTTTTCCTTTTAATGCGTTCAGATAAGCCGGACAGGTAGATACTAATGTTTTACCTTCACCTGTACGCATCTCTGCAATACGTCCCTGATGGAGTACAATACCACCGATCAGCTGTACCGGGAAATGCTCCATGTTAAGTGTTCTTCTTGCCGCCTCACGGACAGTAGCAAATGCCTCTGGCAGAATATCATCCAGAGTTGCTCCGTCAGCCAGCTTTGCTTTCAGGATACGGGTCTGATCGCGCAGCTCCTCATCTGACTTGGCAATCATTTCGGGGCGCAGACTTTCGATCTTTGTGACGATCGGACGAATCATCTTTAATTCTCTTTCGCTGTGAGTCCCGAACAGTTTCTCAATTACGTTCATGGTTTGCTCTCCTAACTTCTCTTCCTTATATAAAATACAAATTCTTTTCAACCTGCGTCTGACCTGTAAAATACAGACAATACGCTTATGATACAATCTAATACATTGTATCACTTGACGTAAATTAATTCAACGACTTCATAAAAAGTTTACATTTCCTCACTTATTATGGTAAACCAGACATCTTGCACAAAAAGTATGTTCGGTTTTGTGCACATCCACATTGTCCACAGTTATCCACAAAGTTTTCCCCCAGAGTTATCCACATCGGATTTTGTCGGTTTTTCTGGATTTTCTAGTTATACACCGACTTATCCACATTATCCACATATTTTTACCTGTTCTTTTTTACACCTCCTTTACATTTGTCCTTTCTTTACTTTTTTGTATATATCTTATAAATCTGCTGTTTCTGACCAAAATATACGCTGTTCCTATTGACATTTTCAAATGTCCCTTATTAATAATTCAATATTCTTTTGCGCCTCCCATATACTTTTTTTATAAAAAATTAAGATAAATTATTAGTCAATTTCAGAATTTTAGTTGTAATTTTACAATAAACATGATATAATGTTCATATCTCAGAAAAAGGAGTTGATGATTATGCGTTATACCATAACAGGACGAAATATTGAGGTAACTCCAGGTTTGAAAGCAGCCGTTGAAAAGAAGATCGGAAAGCTGGAACACTTTTTCACTCCTGACACCGAAGTGATCGTAGCGCTCAGCGCCCAGAAAGACCAACAGAAAATTGAGGTGACCATCCCAGTTAAAGGCAATACCATCCGTGCTGAAGAAAGCAGCACCGATATGTATGTATCCATTGATCTGGTAGAAGAGATCATCGAGCGCCAGATCCGCAGATATAAAAAGAAACTCATCGACAAGAAGCAGAGTGCACTTGCATTCTCCCAGGCTTTTATCGAGGATGAGGAAGATACTTCTTATGAAGATGATATCCAGATCGTTAAGACCAAAAAATTTGCTATGAAGCCAGTTAATCCTGAAGAAGCATGCCTTCAGATGGAGATGTTAGGACATACTTTCTTCGTATTCCTCAACTCCGAAACAGAACAGGTAAATGTAGTGTACAAGCGTAAAAATGGTACATACGGACTGATCGAGCCTGAATTCTAAACGGACATGCCTGCTGACGCAGGCATCACCATTCATGAAAGCCGATTGCTCCGCACCTTTGGTGCTCCCGCAATCGTCGCCAGCATTCGCAATCCGCGCTATCGCGCTCCTTGCTCATACCGGCTTGCCCGTCCGATACCCGTGAATTCGCTCATGCAAGCATGGCTCATTCGCGGCTGCCGTCCGGGACTTTCATAGTAAAAAGCAGGTTCTGACAACTTTTAAAATTTCATAAAACAATTAGGGGAGCCAGTTTTGGCTCCCCATTTTCATATGCTCTTTCGCACACATTTAGTTATATGATTATGTACCTTTGATCAGAATCAGTCAAAAAATGTAACTGCCTTGCAAGGTGTTCTGTAATTTGATGGTGTGTAACAGATACCTGTTGCAGGTGTACTGGAGTGGATGATCTTTCCATTTCCTACATAAATACCTACATGGTTGATATAGCTTCCGCTGGCATAGAATAACAGATCTCCCGGCTTTACTTCGCTGACTGGGATCGTCTTTCCTCTGGCCGCCTGGTCTCTGGAACTTCGGCCTGTACTGATACCGAAATGAGAGAATACACTCATAACGAAACCGGAACAGTCAGCACCTTTGGTCAGGCTGGTACCTCCATATACATATGGATTTCCTAAAAACTGCTGTGCATAAGCGATCAGGGCAGTTCTGGAGGCTGTTTCTACGGAAGAGCTTTCGGTACTCTTAGAAGAGCTTGTCTCTTTCTTTATACCAGGATCTTCCGGTTTGGTCTCTGTTTTTGCTTCTACTATTGTCTCTGCTTTCGTTTCCGCTTTTGTTTCTATCTTAGTTTCTGCTTTTGTTTCCTGTTTTACAGTTGGGGCTGCTACTGTCACGTCCTCTGCTTTTTCAGGATTGGCTGCAATGACTTTGATCGCTGCTTCTGTCTCTTTTGGAGTTTCTTTCTGGGTCTCGGCTTTTGGTGCAGCTGTTGTTTCGGTCTTTGCAGCTGCTGTTTCTTTCTTTGATGCTGTTGTTCCGGCTTTTGTCTGTGCTGCCTTGCTTTCCGCTTTCTTTGCAGCTTCTAATTCTTTTATAGCCTTATCCGCTTCTTCTTTGCGCTTGGCCTCATCTTCTTCTTTCGCCTTTTCTTCCTCTACTGAAACAGCTTTGTTAAATTCTACACTGGTCTTCATATAGTCTTTGAATACATAGCCTTCCAGGTCTGTATCTACAGAGACCTTTAAGAAATCACCTTCCTGGCCTACAACGGAATACTGGGCTCCTTCTGATAAAAGAGTCAGGGTTTTGCTGGTCAGATCCGGACTTTCCCTTAAACGAAGGCTTGTAGTATCTACTACAGTTCCATAGGTCTTTCCTACTTCTTTTGCCTTGGTCTCTGCCTTCTGCCCTGTAACAAAATATTCGGATTTAATATAGCCGGTTACAGAACCAGACTGGATCTTATACCATTTTCCGCCTTCCCCTTCTACTGTGTCCAAAATGGTAGCTGCACAATCATTGTATATCTTTCCTGTAACAGAACTGGTAGTATTAGCCTCTGTACGGATATTAACAGATCCGCTTACTTTGGATACTGCAATATTATCATAGGAGGAGGATGCCGCCTTTGTCTGTGAAGCAGCTGCTTTTGTTTCCTTTGGTGCTGCTGCTTTTGTCTCTGCTTTGGCTCCGGACGATGTCTGGGCTTTCGTTTCTGCCTTTGTATTTGAAGTTGCTGATGCTGCGGCTTTTGTCTCTGCTGCAGCCTTTGTCCCACTGCTGTTATTCTTTGCTGTTGCTTCTAACTGATCGTAGGAAGATGCCAGTTTCTTTTCAGGCTGTGCATTTCCTGCATAATAATTGTTAAGTGCTACGGAAATTCCTGCAAGAGAGGAACCTGTTTCCAGATTTGTGGATGCAAAAGCCGGTGTCACACCTGCAAGACTGCACATTCCACTGATGATCAGTAATTTTTTCCATGTGTTCATCGGTATTCTTATCCTCTCTTTAAGTCTGACAGATACTGCTCTGCACTGGTCACTGCATTAGCTCCATCTGCCGCTGCTGTAACGATCTGCCGTAGTTTCTTGGTTCTTGCATCTCCTGCTGCGAAAATACCAGGCGCAGAAGTAATCCCTTCTTCCTCTGCTTTGATATAGCCCTGTTCCATATCCACAATCCCTTCAAAAGCCTTTGTTTCCGGCTGTATTCCTACAGCAATAAACACACCTTGAACGGAAAGTTCTTTCTTTTTCCTTGTACCATTCTCTGAAAGGATCAGACGTTCTACTGTACCGTTTCCTTCTATGGCCTGAGCCTGCATATTCCAGAGGATTTCTACATTTTCCTTTGAAAACAACTGGTTTTGAAGGCTTTTTGCTGCCCGAAGTTCTCCCCGCCTGTGTATCAGGTATACCTTGCTGCACATACGTGACAGGAAAACAGCATCTTCTACTGCCACATCACCGCCACCGATCACAGCAACGGTCCTGTTTCTGAAAAATGCACCATCACAGGTAGCGCAGTAAGAAACACCAGCTCCTGCCAGTTCTGTTTCCCCTGGGATCCCCAGTTTTTTATGAGATGCCCCTGTTGCAAGGATCAGTGCCCTGGCTTCATAGGTCGCATTCATTCCAATGACCATTTTCGCTTCTTTTGGGCCTTTATCCTCTATTTTTAAAACCGTGTCTTCTTTAAAATGCGCCCCCAGCTTATCTGCATGTTCCCGTAGCTTCATTCCCAGCTCATAACCGCTGATACCGGGATATCCGGGATAATTATCCACTTCATAGGTATTTAATATCTGTCCGCCGCTTACCGTAGATTGTTCGATTACCAGAGTGTCCAGACAAGCTCTCTGGGCATATACAGCTGCTGCAAGCCCGGCCGGTCCTGAACCGATTATGATCAGATCATAGATATGTGATGTCATTTTATTGTTTCCTGTCTATTTTTTCATTATCTCTTAATATATTGTAACCAATTCGTAATTATTATAGCATAGATTTTACTATTGTTGCACTTCAAATTCTTACAATTATCTTTACAGATCAACCAGATATATGCCAACCTCTCCATTCTGTGCTAAAATAAAAGGAGCAAATACTGCGTCACTGATCGCGGAGCACGCGAACAGAAACAGTACTGTACACATGCAGAAAGGAACGTGAGCTTATGTCAAGAAAAACTGTACTTGTGACCGGCGCTTCCCGTGGTATCGGAAAAGCCATTGCCATTAAATTTGCCCGGAAAGGCTATAATGTAGCCATCAGCTGCATCCGCAATGAAGACCGCCTGATGCAGACAAAAAAAGAAATTGAGAATTATCAGGTACCTTGTCTTGCCTATATGGGAGATATGGGGGATATGGATTGCTGCAAAGAATTGTTCGCAAAGATAAAGAAACAGTTTGGAGGTATAGATGTACTGGTAAATAATGCCGGTGTTTCCTACATCGGACTGCTTCAGGATATGAGCAGTGAAGACTGGGATAAAATTCTCCATATGAATTTAACTTCTGTTTTTAACTGTTGCAAGCTGGCGATCCCTTATATGGTACACCAAAAACAGGGAAAGATCATCAATATTTCCTCTGTATGGGGTGTTGCAGGAGCTTCCTGTGAAGCAGCTTACTCTGCAACCAAAGGCGGCATCAACGCTCTGACCCGTGCTCTTGCCAAAGAACTGGGGCCAAGCAACATTCAGGTCAATGCTATTGCCTGCGGCGCCATTGACACAGAAATGAACCAGTGGATGGAAGAAGACGAACTGATCGCACTGGTAGATGAGATACCGGCAGGACGCCTTGGAAAAGCAGAAGAAGTAGCTGATCTGGCTTATCATCTTGGTTATAAAGAATCCTATCTTACAGGACAGATCATCGGGTTGGATGGGGGGTGGATTTAAAAAAACGTTCGCCCCTGGGCGCACGTAAATACACAGCAGAGCTTATCCAGAGGCATCATCAGGTAACTTATCCGTTATTTAAAGTTCCACCCACAAAGTCCCTTTCATAATAGGGCATGCAGTACGGATCACAGTTTCTGAAAGGATCTGTTCTCCTTCTGTATTAGAATCTGCCAGCTTGCGGAAGATGGCCGCCATGTACTCCAGAGGACCGCCCGCCAGATAATCATGATGGAACTGTGCAAGCTTGGGGGCACGGTATTGCTCCAGCGTCAGCATTTTACGGAAATTGGAAGAAAATGGATCCTTTGTCCAATGGTCAAACTGAGCAAGACTGTATGTGCGGATCTTCTGAATTGGTGTATGCAGATAGGCTTCCGCAAAGCCGTCTGGTTCCGTCTCCGGCATTTCATAGACTTTCGCGCGCTCATAGTCCATCTTGTTCATCCGCTCCACAATCTTCTCTAAGATTTCTTGTTTGCTGGCATAGTGCTTATATAAGGCGGCTTTCGTAAATCCTAACTGTCCTGCAATATCATTCATAGACGTCCCAAGATAGCCGTTCCGTGCAAACAGCTCCAGTGCTATCCTCAAAATCCGTTCCTTTGTACTCTCTGCCATAACTATCTCCTTCATCAAAGTAACCATTCGGCAACTCTATTGTAGTTACCGAATGGTTACTTGCCAAGAACTAATGAAAAAAAATATTTTCAATCTTGTATCCCCGTTTATCCCCAGGCATTCAATCAATTTTTAATAACATTAAAAAGAATTTGACCAAATTTCACATCAATTCTTTATGAATTATAAACATAAGAACCCCCTTGAAAATACTGGATTTCCAAGGGGGTTAATGTTCTCGTGTCCTGTCAGATACTGCACCGTCTTTGGATCAACACCTTTGTAAATGTTTCCGCAGCCAGATCACTATCGTAATACCAGACACCAGAAGTGGCATCAAGAGCTTGTTTCCTTTCTGCATAAATCTCTCTTTTACTGGCCACTCAGTTCAAATCAGTCCGTGACGCCTCAGGAATATCAGCTTCCATCACAGGGGCGTAGGTCACGTCAGCATCCTCATCATAAAGACTGCCGTTCTGAAGGACAAATGTTCCCACATAGCCGTGATCCATCATATAGAGCACGATTCCGTCTTCTTCTGCAACTGTGCTGCCTCTGTTAATAATCTTGCCGCTTTCCTTTACAGTATCCCAACTGCCATCCCTATAGATCCGAAGCCAGAAATCCTCTCCATCAGACCAATATCCCACATATTGTTCTATAATCTCTCCGGCGCTCCTAGTAGTCTGAGGGAGCAGATAAGCGTCGTTCTCGCCACCCCACCAGATAACCTCCTTGTCAAAATCAGTGCTCATATCATAAATCACATCCTCAAATTGGCGGGAGTGAGCATAATATGTATCCTCTTTGGCAGTATCCCGTTTCAGATAACCACAATCTGCCTCGATTAGGTCGTCATCACTGTCAAGGCGTTCAAACAGTGTCCAATTTCCTTGTTCGTCGATTTCAAGGCTGCTAATTGCATCCGCATCTCCATCCAGATACCAGATACCAGCGATGTCTGAAAACTCACCATTACTGGTTTCCGTATCAACTGCCCAGCCGGGAACAGTGCCTTCAGGGACAAAGACACAGGAGTTTCCGTTAAGGTCGAATTCAATATGCAGCGCATCGTAGGAATCAAACCAGCACATATAGCCGCAGCTGTCATATTCGTTGCAGGCATAGACATAATTTTCGTACTGCGGACGGATCTGGAGAAAACCGTAGTAGACCAGATCACCGTCAACATACAGCTCAAAGCGTGGTTCGCCGTCCTCGTTCAGCTCTGCAATCAATTTCTGTTCAGGCTCCCCCTCGTTGACAACACCATCCCAAAGGCCAAGATAGCTGGTATAATCTGTATTATCGTATGCTTCTTTGAGCATACCTTCAATCCTGGTAGGCGTAACACCAGTATCATTACCGCTGTCTCCACTGTTACCGTTGCCACAAGCGGTCAGGCTTAGGCACAAGGACAAGAAGTAAAACAAGGACAACTCGCTTTCTTATGATTCTTTTCATTGTTATTTTCTCCTTTCCCAGATAAACTGTTAATATTCCTGCTTAGCCATTGCCAAAATTTCATCGTGACTCAATCCCACATTTCAGAAACGAATAAAAATACCGTTCGTCACAACGCTATTCCATGTCTGCAAATCGGCCAGAGAATGAACGCGAAATTTGTCCAGATAAGACTTCATATCCAGGAGCAAACGACTGCCGGAGACAAAGTCAACTTGTAAAATATACTGGCTTAGTGGCTTTACTTCTGAAATATATCTTCGTTCCATATAGTTTCCTCCTTTAACCACTCAACGCTCCCTCCAAAAATATTCTGTTGTGTCTCCCTCGAAACAGATTTTGCTGTAGCTCATATCCAATCCTCTGGAAGTTGTGTACTGAAATGTCTGCCCGCTCTGAAGACGGCGCTTATTTCCTAACTTGATTACAATTCCATCCGGGTCTCCCACTTGAACATCCCCCTGCTCCGGTTCAAATTCATACCAGTAAATGGTATCTCTCTGGACCATAAAATAGAGGGAGCTGCTCCTATCCCCGTCAGGATACCAATATCCCTCGGCGACTGTATTGTCGTTATCATCGGATGAGATAATTTCATGTTCCTGTGTGCGCATATCCTCAATGGAGTCATAACCCAGTTGCTTTGCCGGATTATCATCGGTGAAGTCATAGTCGGTGTCCTCAATCACACCGGGGGGATAGTAATCTTCGCTTTCACTTTCACTGCTGCCCACTCCGCAGGCAGCAAGACTAAGGCATATGACCAGCGCCAGCAGAAAAACCGTACATTTTTTCCAATCCTTCATTTTCTCACTCCTCCTAAGTCAATAAAAAATCCACCGTACAAATATTGTACAGTGGATCAAAAAAGATAACCATTAACCAAAGGTTAGGGGGTGGCATTCAGCATGGATAAAATCTGCTGCCGCTTCGCCCGGGTATCCCCCATCTATATTAAGTTTAGAATAAATCTGATTGATATATTGCTTAATACTGCCTTCGGACAGGAACAGTCTTTTCGCAATTTCGCGGTTACTCAGGCGCTCTTTCATCAGACCCAAGATCTCATATTCCTTGGTATCCTTTTCCTCTGTTGTCATTTTGGTAGATTTCTCACTTTCTGCTGCCTGCGGCGTGTCTTCTGTTGCGGAAGTCGGCGGTTCAGGTCGGCCGGCGTAGCCGCTCAGACAAAGCACAGCCGCCAGCAACAGGACGAGCATAATATGCCGCTTTATCTCAAATACTCCGTAAAGAATGCGTTGAGCTTTTCAAATGGAATGATGTCCATCCGATCGTAAAGGTCGGTGTGGTTTGCACCGGTGATAATGAGCAATTCCTTGTTATCGCCGGTCAGTTTGCTATAAGCCGTTTCACTGAAATAGCGGGAGTGCGCCTTTTCTCCGTGTACCAGCAGCACAGCAGAGCGGATCTCGCTGCTGTATTGCAAGATCGGCATATTCAGGAACGACAGCGATGAGGTCACATTCCATCCGCCGTTGGAATTCAGGCTGCGGGGATGGTAACCTCGCGGAGTCTTATAGTAGGCGCAATAGTCCTTTACAAACTGCGGTGCGTCCTCCGGCAGCGGATCGACCACACCGCCTGCCAGAGCATAGGTACCGTTTTTGTAATCTACAGTGCGCTGTGCATTCATGGCTTTTTTCTTCTCATAGCGTGCCTGCTCAGAATCCTCCGCATCAAAATATCCGTTGGCAGTTACACGAGTCATGTCGTACATGGTCATGGCCGCGGTAGCTTTGATGCGGGTGTCAATGGCAGCGGCATTGATTGCCATACCGCCCCAGCCACAGATACCGATAATACCGATGCGCTCCGGGTCAACATTCTCCTGCACGGAGAGGAAGTCTACCGCTGCGCAGAAATCCTCGGTGTTGATGTCCGGCGATGCTACATAGCGGGGCACACCGCCGCTCTCACCGGTGTAGGACGGATCGAAGGCAATCGTCAAGAAGCCGAACTCCGCCATTTTCTGCGCATACAGACCGGAGGACTGCTCCTTCACCGCACCAAAAGGACCGCTGACGGCAATGGCGGGCAGCTTGCCCTCTGCGCCCTTTGGCGTGTACATATCCGCCGCCAGCGTGATGCCGTAGCGGTTGTGAAAGGTTACTTTCTTGTGATCCACCTTGTCGCTTTTCGGGAACACCTTGTCCCATTCCTGTGTCAGATTCAGTTTTTCCATATTCAGTTCTCCTTGCCTGTTGCCTTAAAATATACTGTGTTGTCCACGGCTTCCAACCATTCATTAGAGGTTTCGTCCCCCGGAACCTCTACCGCCAGATGAGAGAACCAGCTGTCCGGCGCAGCACCGTGCCAGTGCTTGACCCCGGTCGGAATGTTTACCACATCGCTGGGGCGCAGCTCTTGTGCCGGTTTGCCCCATTCCTGATAGTAACCATGCCCGGCTACGCAGACGAGAATCTGTCCGCCGCCGTTTTTCGCATGATGAATGTGCCAGTTGTTGCGGCAGCCGGGTTCAAAGGTTACATTGTAAATGCCGACCTGCTGCGTAGAAAGAGGTGCGAGATAGCTTTGCCCGATAAAATATTTCGCAAAGTCATCATTGGGTTCGCCAATGGGAAAGACCATTTCATTCTGATGCTTGGCTTTTGCGTCGGCGGCATCGTCCTCCGCCCATACCCCCTTTGCCATACGGAAGGCCGCCCATGCCTTGGGCCAGCCTGCATAAAATGCCGCATGGGTCAGAATCTCCGCAATTTCCGTTTTGGTCACACCGTTGTTCTTTGCAGTTGTCAGGTGGTACTGAAAGGACGAATCCGTCAGTCCTTGCGCCAGCAGCGCCACCACTCCACCACTGTTACAATGCTGCGGTCCCGCAGGGAAAGCTTGTCTTCCATGCTCCACACCTGCCCGAACAGCACATCATCATTCAATTCCGCAAATTTGGGAGCAAATTCCCCTAAAGCCTCTCTGCCTGCCGTTTGTTTGATTGCCATAGCTCACACCTCCTTGCCCATCTGATAAGCTTGCTCCAGCGCAATATGACCTGCGATCTCTCCCACGCCGTTTACGCCGCCTGCAAACACTGTGCCAGCCAGCGCACAGCGGGGGAAGCAATCCACCCAGCCCTGCACGGCTTTCTCTGTGCCCGCAAAGGTCTCCGATGCGTTCTCTGCCGCCGTTGCCAGCAAGTAGGCTTTCGTAAAGGCGTAGTCCGTATCGAACAATGGGTTGGCACGATCCAGCATCGTCTTGAGCTGACCGCTGACGCAGTAATAGTAGACGGGTGTTGCGAACACCAGCACATCCGCATCGTGCATTTTGTCGGCAATTTCCATGGCATCGTCCTGGATGACGCAGTGCCCCAACTTCAGGCAGGCAAGACAGCCCTTGCAGAAGCCAACCTGCTTTTCTCGTAGATATACAGTTTCTACCTGATTACCTGCCTCCCGTGCGCCCTTGGCAAACGCTGTCGCCAGCGTTTCGGAATTGCCGCCCTTACGGGGACTTGAGGAAATGATTAGTACCTTTTTATTCATCGTAGAACACTCCTTGCATTTTTATATTCTTTGTGTTATTCTCATAGTAGCACCTAAACCTAACTTTAGGTCAAGATATTTTTTCAAAAATTTTTGGAGGGAAATTTATGTATTCAATTGGACAGGTGGCAGAGATGTTCGGATTGCCTATCTCCACGCTGCGCTATTATGACAAGCAGGGACTTTTTCCGAACATGGAACGAGTATCCGGCATCCGCAAATTCGGTGACACGGAGATTGAAGCACTCCGGGTCATTGAATGTCTGAAAAAGGCTGGCATGGAGATCAAGGACATCCGGCAATTCATGGATTGGTGTGTAGAAGGGCCGTCCACCTACCCGCAACGCAAGGCACTATTTGAAGAACAACGGTCGCACATGGAAGCAGAGCTTGAGCAGATGAACCGCACTCTGGATATGCTGAAATTCAAATGCTGGTACTATGAGCAGGCAATCAAAGACGGCAGTGAGGACAGACTAAAGGCACTGATTCCCGACCACTTGCCGAAGGGAATCCAAAAAGCATATGAAAACGCGCATAGCTAACCTTTCCGTAGTAAAGGTCAAACCACTCGCCTTCCACTAAATCCATTTTTAGTGCATACTTGAGAAAAACAATAGATTTTTTCAAGGGAGGACTAAAGACTATGGATCAATGTACTCATGAAGTCCGTGCAGAATACTGGAAAAAGATCATTCAAGCCTGTGGTCAGAGACCAGCTGGTCAGTCAGCAAAAAGTTGGATGGATGAGAATGGCATTTGCGAACAAAGCTATTATCACTGGCAGCGACGGTTCCGGAAACAGGCGTATGAAGAAATGAAGGAAAACGCTTCCGTTCCTGCTGTGGCAGAGAAAACAGAACTGACTTTTGTTGAAATTCCATGCTGCACTTCTGAGGAAACAAATACATACATGGTTTCTGACAAACCTGTTGCAACAATAAGGACGGCAATGCTACAGATTGATATTTCTAATGAAATCTCGGATGCTCTTTTGACCCGGATCATTCGGGAGGTGTCCCATGCTTGAAGATGCTGCTGGTATTCGCCGTGTTGTTCTTGAGGTACATAGGACAATATCATGCCAGAACCTATTGCAACTGTCCCACGATGTTCTATTTGTTGCCCAACCAGTAGCTTTAAAAGGCTCGTTTTCCCAGAACCATTTTTTCCATCAAGGGCAATACGTTCTCCCTGTTTTACTGTAAACGAGATTGGCTGGCAGACATTTTTGCCATCAAAAATCGGTACAACATCAGAGAAAGTCACTAAGGTATCTGAAAAATAGGGAAGCGGAGCGATTTTCAAATCTTCTACGGTTTCCAAATTTTTGAGAAGGCCGGACTTTTCCTCGATTGCACGTTGCTGCCGCACTTTGATAGCCTTTGAGCGTTTCATCATTTTGGCAGATTTGTGACCAATATACCCTCGGTCAACCGGGCCGTTCCCATATTTTGACGCTTCAATTCGGTCGGACCAGACAGAAGTTCTTTTAGCTGCCTTTTGCATATTATCAATGCTTTTTTTCAGCTTCACATTTTGAGCGAGTTCAAATTCTTGTTGACGCTGGAAGTTGGTGAACCAAGTAGAAAAATTTCCGCTTTGCACTTCGATGTTTCTCTGCCAGTATTCATAGGTCGAACTTTTTTAATTTGCTCATCTTTTTCGTATTTCTCAACACTCATTATCTAAGTTCAAGGGAACTGGAAATATAAAA
>OBZV01000508.1_pt1 | contig 24944 bp, 19 predicted proteins | sample 1501581 | NCBI WGS metagenome assembly OBZV01 (sample SAMEA2580257, study PRJEB22360) | human gut metagenome | biome: human gut; feature: human-associated habitat; material: faeces | place: Denmark | collected 2008/2010
GCTCGTCTTTTCCCCCCACCGGGAAGCTATCGGCGGCTCCCTGCCATTGAAGAAAGTATATGCCTACGATCCTGTTCCCGCTTCTTTAACTGCGGAGCAGGCAAAGTTAGTCTACGGCGTGCAGGGCAACCTATGGGTGGAATATATCCCCACTCCCGAACACGTGGAATATATGATTTATCCCCGTATGCTGGCATTGGCGGAAGTAGCCTGGTCGGCTCCGGAACGTAAGTCGTGGCCCGATTTCCATACCCGCGCACTGTCAGCAGTGGCCGATTTACAGAAAAAAGGATACCATCCTTTCGATTTGAGCAAAGAAATCGGCAGCCGTCCCGAATCTCTTCAACCAGTCAGCCATTTGGCGCTCGGTAAAAAAGTGATCTATAACTCCTCCTATAGCCCCCATTATCCCGCACAAGGCAACACAGCCCTGACAGACGGCATACGTGGTGACTGGACTTATGGTGATGGTTCATGGCAAGGATTTATCTCGGACAACCGTCTCGATGTGATGATTGATATGGAAAAAGAAACCCCTATCCATTCCGTCACCGCCGCTTTTATGCAAGTGGTCGGCGCGGAGGTATTCCTGCCGGAGACAGTGATTATTTCCATTTCCGATGATGGAATAAACTTCACGGAGCTGCAAAAACAACACTTTGAAGTGAGCAAAGAAACACCCATCCGGTTTACGGATATTTCATGGCAGGGAGAAGCCAAAGGAAGATACGTACGTTACCAGGCACAGGCCGGAAGCGAATTCGGAGGTTGGATATTTACGGATGAGATAATCGTGAAATAGACATTGTCAATATCATTTATGAATAAAAGAGGGAATCTACTCAACCAGATTCCCTCTTTTATTGTTATATTTGTATTATTACCTTAAAAACTAAGAATATGGTACAACACGCTAGACTCATTTTCTACAGCCTTCTTCTTCTGGTAATCCCGTGCGAGAGCACCTTGGCGCAGAAGATTCCCGTCACGCCCATAGACTCATTGATAACTGTTGGATATGCCACCGGAAGTTTGAAAACCCTCTCCGGCTCCGTAGAGAAGATTACGGAGACACAGATGAATAAAGACCAGATAATGAACCCTTTGGAAGCAATCCGCGGACGTGTGCCGGGCTTGACCATCCAACGCGGATCAAACGGTCCGGCAGCCTTGGATGCGGTACGCCTGCGGGGAACTACCTCACTGACCAGTGGCAATGACCCTTTGATAATCGTTGACGGAGTATTTGGCGACTTGAGTATGCTCACCTCCATTTACCCTACGGATATTGAGAGCTTCACCATTCTGAAAGACGCTTCCGAAACTGCACAATACGGTTCACGAGGAGCTTCCGGTGTGATTGAAGTCACCACCAAAAAAGGAATGAGCGGCAGAACACAGGTAGCCTACAACGGTAGCTTCGGAATTTCCACCGTCTACAAGAATCTGAAAATGCTGTCCGGCGATGAGTACCGCCGTGTCGCCTCGGAACGCGGGATTTCCATTCTGGACAAAGGAAATAACACCGATTTTCAGAAAGAGATTGAACAAACAGGACTACAACAAAACCATCACATCGCCTTTTATGGCGGTTCCAGTGAGTCCAGCTATCGCGTTTCTCTTGGTTTCATGGATCGTCAGGGAGTGATTCTGAATGAAGACATGAAAAACTTTACTTCGAATATGAACATGAATCAGAAAATGTTCGACGGCTTCCTGAACTGCGAGCTGGGAATGTTCGGTTCCATTCAGAAGAATCATAATCTGGTGGATTATCAGAAAACGTTCTATTCGGCAGCCACATTCAACCCCACCTATCCCAACCATAAAGACCCCGTCACCAATTCCTGGGACGGAATAACAACCGCCAGCCAAATCACCAATCCATTGGCATGGATGGAAGTGCAGGACGATGATGCCACTTCGCACATCAGCACGCACGCCCGTCTGACTTTCAATCTGCTGGAAGGACTGAAACTAAACCTCTTCGGCGCCTATACCTATAATATCGTGGAAAATTCGCAATACCTCCCCACCTCCGTCTGGGCGAACGGCCAGGCTTACAAAGGAACCAAAAAGCGAGAATCCTTGCTGGGCAACATGATGCTGACCTATAAGAAAAACTGGAAAAAACATTTCTTTGACGTGTTGGCACTTGCCGAACTTCAAAAAGAAACCTACACGGGATATTATACAACAGTAAGCAATTTCAGCACCGACAAATTCGGGTATAATAATCTTCAGGCAGGCGCACTCCGCTTGTGGGAAGGCACTAATTCTTACTACGACCAACCCCGTCTGGCATCTTTCATGGGACGTTTCAACTATACATACGCCGACCGCTACGTACTGACGCTGAACGCCCGTACAGATGCTTCCTCCAAATTCGGAGCGAACCATAAATGGGGATTCTTCCCCTCCGCATCTGCCGCATGGGTGATTAGTGAAGAAGAATTTATGAAGCAGTTGCCGATGGTGGATAATCTGAAATTCCGTATTGGCTACGGTTTGGCAGGTAATCAGAGCGGGATTGACTCATACACTACATTGAACCTTGTAAAGCCGAACGGTGTAGTCCCCGTCGGAAACTCCGCCGTCGTATCTTTAGGAGACTTACGGAACACGAATCCCGACCTGAAATGGGAAGTGAAACATACCTTTAATACCGGTATCGACGTAGCTCTTTTCGGCAACCGCCTGCTGCTTTCCGCCAACTATTACAACTCCCGAACCACAGACATGCTTTACCTTTACAACGTAAGCGTACCGCCTTTCACCTATAACACCTTACTTGCCAACATCGGTTCCATGCGCAACTGGGGTACGGAAATCGCCATCGGCATCACCCCCTTGAAGACCAAGGATATGGAACTGAATATCAATGCCAATATCACTTTCCAGCGCAACAAACTGCTCTCATTAAGCGGTATGTACAACGGCGAAATGCTTTCTGCCCCCGAATATAAAAGTCTTGCCAGCCTCGACGGAGCCGGCTTTCACGGAGGATACAACCACATCGTATATCAGATGGTGGGTCAACCGTTGGGCGTGTTCTATCTTCCCCACAGTACGGGACTCGAATCCGATGGAAACGGTGGATACACCTATGGTATCGCCGATCTGAATGGCGGAGGCGTCAGCCTTGAAGATGGTGAAGACCGCTACGTGGCAGGACAAGCCGTACCTAAAACGATTCTTGGCTCCAACATCAGTTTCCGCTACAAGCGTTTCGACTTGTCTTTGCAGATTAACGGAGCTTTCGGACATAAAATCTACAACGGAACCTCCCTGACTTATATGAACATGAATATATTTCCCGACTATAACGTAATGAAGAAAGCCCCGAAACAGAACATCAAGGATCAAACCGCCACCGACTATTGGTTGGAAAAGGGAGATTATGTCAACTTCGACTATGTGACGCTGGGTTGGAACGTGCCGATTGAGAAAGTACAGAAACTGAAGAAATATGTCCGTTCCCTGCGTCTGGCATTTACAGTCAACAACCTGGCAACCATTTCCGGTTATTCGGGACTTTCACCCATGATTAACAGTTCAACGGTGAACTCCACTTTAGGCGTGGATGATAAACGGGGATATCCGTTGGCGCGGACGTATACACTGGGATTGAGTATTAACTTTTAATGGAGGAGGAGATGATGAAACAATATATGAAAAATAAAAGTCGGTTAGGATTCTTTCTGGCAATGTGTCTGGGTTTATTCTCATGTAGTAAGTTTTTGGAGGAAAATCCGAAAGATAAGTTACCCGAAGATGACGTTTACAATACAATCTCGGAAGTATATCTCAATGCAGTAGCTTCGCTTTATACATACGTAGGCGGTTATAGTGATAGTCAGGGATTGCAGGGAACGGGTAGGGGAGTCTACGACCTGAACACCTTTACCTCCGACGAAGCCATTATCCCCACCCGTGGAGGTGACTGGTATGACGGTGGTTTTTGGCAAGGACTTTACCTGCACGATTGGGGAATAGAGAATGATGCCATTCAGGCTACATGGGAATATCTCTATAAAGTCGTCATGTTAAGTAACAAATCACTGGAACGGATAGACAAATTCGCCGAAACTCATTCCGCTACGGAACTGCCGGCATACCGTGCCGAAGTACGTGCCATGCGGGCTATGTATTATTATTACCTGATGGATTTGTTCGGACGCATCCCGCTAGTTCAATCCTCTTCCGTAGCAATGAAAGATGTAGTGCAAAGTGAACGGAAAACGGTCTTTGACTTTGTTGTCAAGGAATTGCAAGAGGCGGCTCCTTTATTGAGCGATGCACATAGCAACCAGTCCGGCCCTTACTATGGCCGTATCACTCGCCCCGTGGTAACTTTCCTACTGGCCAAACTGGCTTTGAACTCCGAAGTTTATACAGACAATGATTGGACGGACGGACAACGCCCGGATGGAAAAAATATAAAGTTCACAGTGAACGGCAGCGAACTCAATGCCTGGGAAACAGTCATCTACTATTGTGACCAACTCAAGACTATGGGCTACAAACTGGAACTGGAATACGAAACGAATTTCTCCATATTCAACGAACCGTCTGTAGAGAATGTCTTCACTATCCCGATGAACAAAACTCTGTACACCAACCAGATGCAATATCTCTTCCGTTCCCGCCACTATAATCACGCCAAGGCTTACGGACTAAGCGGTGAGAACGGTCCCAGCGCCACCATTGAAGCCCTCGAAACTTTCGGTTATGAAACCGCGGAACAAGATCCCCGTTTTGATATTTGCTATTTTGCAGGAATTGTCCACGACCTGAAAGGAAACATAATCAAACTGGATAATGGAACGGTACTGGAATATCTGCCCTGGAAAGTATCTCTGGATATAACAGATACCCCATACGAACAAACCGCAGGAGCCCGCATGAAAAAGTATGAAGTCGACCCGACTGCCACAAAAGACGGTAAGTTGATGGAGAATGACATTGTATTGTTCCGCTATGCAGACGCTTTGTTGATGAAGAGTGAAGCGAAAGTCCGGAACGGAGCAAACGGAGATGAAGAACTCAATGAAGTTCGTAGCCGTGTCAACGCTTCTCCTCGCACTGCCACTTTAGAGAATATCCTTGCCGAACGTCAGCTGGAACTGGCTTGGGAAGGATGGAGACGTCAGGACCTAGTCCGCTTCGGGAAGTTTACAAGAGCTTACAGCAGCCGTCCGCAACTGCCGGATGAAGCAAGTGGCTATACAACTGTATTCCCTATACCGGAGAAAATACGGGTGATGAATGAGAGGTTGAAACAGAATCCGGGGTATTAGGAAGAAGATAGTAGTAATCAAAATAAAAAATCCTCGATTTTCATCCGGAGAATCGAGGATTTATATTATTTGTTGCAGCAATCGAATTACTCAATCAAATCGAAATCATATTTTTCAAATTCACTCCCATTGATTATTATAGCAATTTGATGAAGCCCGAGATGGAATTTTCTCGTCGTAACCACGCGGAAAGAGTGCTTTCGCGTTATTCGTGTGGTAGAATTCCCGGTATATTCTTTTTCGCTGATTTTATGAACTTTCTTCGTCAGCGTTCCATTTGCTTTTTGGTAATAAATACCATATTCAAGCCGTATTTTGATTGTCTTATTGCTATGATTCAACAAGTTAAAACCAAACTCCAACGAATCCCCGACTTTAACCTTAGGACTTGAAATCTGAAAATCCTCCACACTAATATTATTTCTGATAGAATCAAAGCCAAACAACTCCATCACCTCCGGAATCCCTTGCTTTAAAAGCGTCCGGCAACCGTGTTTAATAATCCAGTCTACCTCTTTCGATTCCCCCTTCCATTTCTTTGCCAAATCAATGACAATTTCCGGATTATCTTTCGCAATATCATTCAAATTATTGGCAACGCTCAACCGTACAAATCTTGCCGGATCATTTTTAAGATTCTCCAAAATAGGAATAATAGGTGTCGGATCTTTCTTCAGATTCGGCAAAGCCATCGCCCAAGGCAAACGCGGACGACAACCTTCTGACGCAAGCCGCCTTACTCCCCAATGCTCGTGTTTCGACCAAACCAACATCTGCTTCATCATTTCATCCGGATATTTTATAATAAAAGGATGAGTCACAAACTCGCAACTTGTGAACTGCGTGATTTTCTCTATCGCCTTGACAGACGTTTCATAATCATCCAACCCATATTGCTCGACATAATTATCCAGAATCGCCCCATACTCCAGCATCAATCCAAACTTCGTATCATCTATCACCGAAAAATCAGGCCGCGTACTTTTTACATGATCCAACAACTCAAGAATCTTAGCGATTGCCTCTTTGTAATCTGCCGGCAAAAACTTTTTCAGAATGGTAGTGATATGTATGCAGCGCTGTTTAAGTTCCCTGCCTTCCCATTCATCATCCATAACTTGAGAAACAAACCCGTGAGCATCAAAATCATCGATAACAAGTTTCAAATCTTTCGTAAATAGGTCGAAAAATTGCTCGTTGTACATATTCTTAAAAGGTTCTGCCATACTTGAAGTCTATATTTAGTCTCTATTTATTTGCTACACAAATATATGTCTTTTTTTTAAAAGGACAAGCCCTAAAAACAGAAGTGAGCCACAAAAAAGATTGCAGCTCACTTATACCTTATATATTATAGCAAAAAATTAATCGAAGAAACTCTTGAACTTCTTGAAAATCTTCTCCTTCACCGACGTGTTAGGTTTGAAGTTGTCCGAAGCCTCCATCTTTTCGAGCGTGCTCTTTTCCTCTTTATTGAGCGCTTCCGGCACATAGATACTGATGTTGACGAGTAAATCCCCTGTTCCGTACCCGTTCACATTCGGCAATCCCTTGCCGCGCAAACGGAGCACCTTACCCGGTTGAGTACCCGAATCAATCTTCACTTTCACTTTGCCGTCGATAGTCGGAATTTCCACGGCTCCGCCCAGAGCAGCAGTCGGGAAACTAAGCAACAGATTATAAATCAAATCATTCTCGTCGCGAATCAAGTCCTGATGCGGTTCTTCCTCTACGAGAATCAGCAAGTCGCCTGCCACACCGTTGTGTTTGCCGGCATTTCCTTTGCCACCCATAGAAAGCTGCATACCCTCTGCCACTCCGGCAGGGATTTTCACCGACACCACTTCTTCACCGTAAATGATTCCGTCGCCACCACACTTCTTACATTTGTTCTTGATAATCTTACCCTCACCGCCACAAGTAGAACAAGTGACGCGAGTCTGCATAGTGCCCAGAATAGTCTGCTGGTTACGGATCACGGAGCCGCTACCCTTACAAGTAGGACAAGTCTCCGAACCGCCGTCACCTTCGGCACCCGTGCCATGACACTGGTCACACGGCACATATTTTTTGAGTTTAAACTTCTTTTCTACTCCGGTAGAGATCTCCTTCAACGTCAGCTTCACTTTCACACGAAGGTCACTGCCGCGATACCGGCGTTGCTGTGAACCTCCTCCACCGCCAAATCCGCTAAACCCTCCGAAGCCTCCCCCGAAACCGCCGCCGCGGCCACCGAAGATGTCGCCAAACATAGAGAAAATGTCATCCATCGACATCCCCTCGCCACCGAAACCACCGAACGGACCGCCATTGCCTGCCGCGCCGCTCACTCCCGCATGACCGAACTGATCGTAACGCGAACGCTTTTCCGGGTTACTCAACACGTCATAAGCCTCGGCCGCCTCCTTAAATTTCTCTTCCGCCTCCTTATCCCCCGGATTCTTGTCAGGGTGATACTGGATTGCTTTCTTACGGTACGCTTTCTTAATCTCCTCTACTGTGGCTGTCTTCGTCACCTCCAATATTTCGTAATAGTCTCTTTTTTCTGCCATGCTTCTTTAAAAATTATGAGTTTTATGGGTTGCGAATCCTTATTCCCCTACTACCACTTTGGCGTGGCGCAACACTTTGTCGTTCAGTGTATACCCCGTCTGCACACAATCCAGAATCTTACCTTTCTGTGCTTCCGACGGTGCGGGGATTACCGCGATGGCTTCATGGAAATCAGTATCCAGCGGTTGGTCTTTCGTCTCGATGACTTTCACGCCATTTTGAGCCAGAACAGCCATAAATTTATTGTAAATCAGTTCCACCCCTTCTTTTACGGCATTGACATCCGTTGCCGTTTCCATCGTCTTGATGGCACGTTCGAAGTCGTCCACTACCGGAAGAATACTGCCAAGACTCTTTTCGCCACCATTCAGGATCAGTTCGGCCTTCTCCTTTAAAGTGCGTTTACGATAATTGTCGAACTCGGCAGACAAGCGCAGATATTTATCCTTTTGCTCTTCAAGCGCTTCTTGAGCCTTTTCCAGTTCCTTTTCCAACTCCTCTTCATGAGTCAGCGGAGCGGTTCCCTCTGCTTGTTCGTTTTGCGGTTGGTCTTCCGCAGGATTGTGAGTTTCCTCCACATTCAGTTCCTCTTCCTTCACTTTTTTTTCTTTCGGATCCATATTGTTATTTACTATTTTATTATTTACTATTTAGAAACACACGTTATCTATGCAAGATACCGCTTATAAACATACCGGACTGACCGGATGTCACAGATTTCGTCTGCAAAAACTTTGCCAAGTTGGCTGTTTTGCCAAAAAACGCAGCAAAGGTAACACTTTTATGTCAGATTGGCACATATCAGATAGCTCATAATTCATTTTAAATGTCTACCTTTGCACGCTCAAATAGTAAATAGTAACTAGTAAAATAGTAAATAATAAGATGATTACAGTTTCGAACGTATCGGTTCAGTTTGGTAAAAGAGTGTTATTTAATGACGTAAACCTGAAGTTTACGAGTGGTAATTGTTATGGTATTATCGGTGCGAACGGTGCGGGAAAATCTACGTTTCTTCGTACGATTTACGGAGATCTGGACCCGACAACAGGTACGATTGCGCTCGGACCGGGCGAACGTCTCTCGGTGTTGAGTCAGGACCACTTCAAGTGGGACTCATATACCGTCATGGATACCGTCATGATGGGACATACCGTGTTGTGGGACATCATGAAGCAACGCGAAGAATTGTATGCAAAAGAAGATTTCACAGACGAAGACGGACTGAAAGTATCCGAATTGGAAGAAAAATTTGCCGAGTTGGACGGATGGAATGCGGAAAGCGACGCAGCCATGCTGTTGAGCGGACTGGGCGTGAAAGAAGATAAGCATTACGTATTGATGGGCGAATTGAGTGGTAAGGAAAAAGTACGTGTCATGCTGGCGCAGGCATTGTACGGAAATCCGGACAACCTCTTGCTCGATGAGCCTACCAATGACTTGGATATGGAAACAGTGACCTGGTTGGAAGAATATCTTGCCAACTTCGAGCATACCGTATTGGTGGTAAGCCACGACCGTCACTTCCTCGACTCTGTATGTACACACACCGTAGACATCGACTACGGAAAAATCAATATGTTTGCCGGTAACTATAGTTTCTGGTACGAATCCAGCCAATTGGCTCTCCGTCAGCAACAGAACCAGAAGGCGAAGGCTGAAGAGAAGAAGAAAGAACTCGAAGAGTTTATCCGCCGTTTCAGCGCGAACGTAGCGAAGAGCAAGCAGACAACGAGCCGTAAGAAGATGTTGGAGAAACTGAACGTAGAAGAAATCAAACCTTCTTCACGTAAGTATCCGGGCATTATCTTCACTCCCGAACGTGAGCCGGGCAACCAGATTCTGGAAGTTTCCGGATTGAGCAAGAAGACGGAAGAAGGCGTAGTGCTTTTCAACGATGTCAACTTCAACGTAGAGAAGGGTGACAAGGTGGTATTCCTGTCACGCAATCCGCGTGCGATGACTGCTTTCTTCGAAATCATCAACGGAAACATGAAACCGGATGCAGGTACCTTCAACTGGGGGGTAACCATCACCACTGCTTACCTGCCGGTGGATAATACCGACTTCTTCAATTCCGACCTGAACCTGGTGGACTGGTTGAGCCAGTTCGGCGAAGGCAACGAGGTATATATGAAAGGCTTCCTCGGCCGTATGCTTTTCTCCGGCGAAGAGGTGCTGAAGAAAGTAAGCGTGCTCTCCGGAGGTGAGAAGATGCGTTGTATGATTGCCCGTATGCAGCTGCGCAACGCGAACTGTCTGATTCTGGACACTCCGACCAACCACTTGGATCTGGAATCTATTCAAGCGTTCAACAACAACTTGAAGACATATAAAGGAAATATCCTTTTCTCTTCTCATGACCACGAATTTATCCAGACCGTTGCCAACCGCATCATCGAACTGACACCGAACGGTATCATCGACAAGATGATGGAATATGACGAATATATTACTTCCGACCATATTAAGGAATTGCGGGCGAAGATGTACGGAGACAAATAAGTGACTGGACGAATAAAAGCCCCTGACTCCTATGCATGAAGTCTGATGAATAACCTATTTAACAGCAACCTATTCTCAACAATGGGTTGCTGTTCTTTTTAGCACTATGGAAATAAAATATTTTGAAAACAGAGAAGATTGGCGAAAATGGCTGGCAGACAACTTTGAAAACGCCAATGACGTTTGGTTTGTATTCCCCTCCAAATCTTCGGGCGAAAAAAGTGTTACATACAATGACGCTGTCGAAGAAGCCCTTTGCTTCGGATGGATCGACAGCACCATAAAGGCGCTCGACAAAGAACATAAAATCCAGCATTTCACACCCAGAAACCCTAAAAGTTCCTACTCGCAAGCCAACAAAGAGAGACTGAAATGGTTGCTGGAACATAATATGATTCATCCTGATTGGGAAGATAATATACGAAAAGTATTGTCAGCCCCTTTTGTCTTCCCGAATGATATCATCGGAAAACTGAAAGAGGATAAAACAGTATGGGAGAATTACCAACAATTTTCCGATGCGTATAGACGTATCCGAATTGCATACATTGAAGCTGCCAGAAAACGGCCCGAAGAATTTGAAAAGAGATTGAACAACTTCATCAATAAAACGAAGGAAAATAAAATGATAAAAGGATTTGGGGGAATTGAAAAATACTACTAGGCATGTCTTCTTGATTCAATTATACCATAAATTCAGGCACGGATTACGCAGAATTACACGGGGGGGGTAAGTGCGATACATACAAAGCAACCGTGAAATCCACGTAATCCGTGCCTGATAATATAACCTGATAATATAATCTGATTTTACAAGAGTACTGCCGCTTCTCTTACAACTCCAAATTCTTCTGTTCCGCCACCTGTGGCAACACAGAATTCTTATCCCGTTCCTCCTGCGAATATTCCACCACACAGTATTCCGTTACCCTGTTTTTAGTGGTCCGTTTACGGAACCCGTTTTCATCAAGCACCGTGACCAACGTCTTCAATATCTGACTGTTGGACTGAATACGCCCATTCAGACTCAAGGTAGAAAGCAGATGTGAAGCAGGATACCATTTGGCTTCTATATCTCCGGCTTTGCCGGGGCGGAAGTAGAAGAACAAATTCTCTTCCACCGGCTCTTTCTGTCGGAAATTCTCATTCCGACTGTTCAGACTGCTAATCTCGTCACCCTCATACCAGAACCGGAATCCCTGGCGATAAAGAGCCAACGCCTGCGAATAAATCCCCTCATGGTTCACCGGGCGACGATAATCGATGCTCTTAATGCTGTTGAACAGCATACGGCGGTTTTCTCCAATATCCTGCAGGCAGCGCGGATTGTTGGTGCTTGCCGCGAATGAAGCATGCCGGATAAACGTATGCGATTGCGTGTCGTACACCTTGCGTTCGGTTATTTTTTCCTGCGTGATGATACGTTTCAAATCGGCCAGTCGGTTGGAACTTACTCCGTCAAACTCTTCGAGATTGATAATGAGGCAGGTGGACAGCAGCAACATGTGATCTTTGTTTTCCGGAGCAATCATACCGTTGCGGTAATAGGTGCGCAGCGTGTCCGGCAGCAGGTTACGGATGAATGTACTTTTTCCTTTTCCCTGCTTGCTATACAACAATAACATTTCCTGATTTTGCTTCTCGTCGTCCAACGCACAAGCCACCATACCTACCAGCCATCGGCGGAGACTGTCTTCCCAGAAGTCCGGATCGTTGGTAGTCACCGTGGCAGCGAGTTGCTTGATATAATCGGTCTTGCCATCCCAGGGACGCAGTGACAGGAAGTAATCGATAAACGGGTCGAAATCGATTGCAAAATTGGAATCGACTACCGCTTTCAGCATAGGCAGCGAGCAATAAATAGACGATAATTGCAAGTGCGTGTAGATGGAATTGAAGTCCTTTCCCCGCATTGCCATAAAGGGCAGGGGAGCTTGAGAACCGGCGAATCGCCGGAATTCCACCCTGTCCAAAATCGTGTTACGACGGAATTCGTAGTGCTCTTTCAGAAAGTCGATCACTTTCTGTACGAGCGGTTTCTTTAGTTCCTCCTCGTTGGCATCCGTCTTGTTGGTGTAGAGGTAAGCATTGCGCAGAGGCGTCTCCGCGTTAAAATCCGGTTCGCTGCCAAAGTCGTGCAGCGTCATGCATACAGCGTCTTCTTCGCCGATGTGGCGTGTGTAACACTGGTTGCCCAGACAGTAGATAAAACTGTCGCGGCTGTTGGGCTCGAAACGGAATTTCCGTTTCGTGTATTCCACCGCTTTGCGGTATTCCAGTTGCGACAAAGGATCGATGTTGGAGAGAGCCGAGATGCAGGAGGGGGTGGAAACGGCCACTTCCTTTGGTGGTTCAGCAACGGGAAGTGCTGCTTTCTGATGATTTTCTTTTCGTTTCTTAGGCGATGATTCTTCTGCTGTCGGAACCTTGATTTCAATCTGGAGAGAAGATACGTGCTCCAGCCGTTCTCCGGAGAAGAACACGTCCGGGTCATAGGTGGCATACATTCCACGCCCTAAATCACTGCCGCTGGGATCTACTTTGCTATCCAGCAGTTCAGAATAGTAATGCGATGACAGTTCGAACATTCGCTTGTGATACTGCTCCAGTTCGGCATACGTCACACAGCCTTTGGCCTTCAACTCCGTGCGCAGGCGCATTGCCTCCTCCGTTTGTAGGTAAACGAGCAGTTTCAGACCGTGGCGGCGGGGACTAAGTGCACAGGCTATCGTGGCGGGATCTTCCTCGGCGAGACGGCGCAGACGCGGAATGTCCTCCTGCTTCATTTCGTCGAAGTCGAGCACCGGCAGGTCGTTGTATGCCGACAAGCTGTGGGGGAGGCGACATTCGGAGTAGTTGGTTGTCAGAGTATAAAAAGGTAATTGGCGTTTGATGCTATCCGCTTTTGTTAAATTATCCTCGTTAAGAGCCATTTCAATTTGTTCGATTTTGCGACGGTGAAGATTGCTGCCTATTTGTTCGAAGAATTTGCAGAATTCAATCTGACCGATGACTTTGGAATACCCGCGATAACAGGTTACATAAAATTGATTCATAATAATAAAAAATTAGTGAATGATAAGAACTTGTTTATTAACAGATAGCTGTTGCAGAAAAGGGAAAAAGCGTGTTGTGTCACTTTGTGCTTTAGATATAGCAGTTCTGTTTCGGTGTCAAAGGTATGATTTCTTTTCAGGGCGGTGAAAGACATTTTCCGCCCTGAAAAGAGGCTCCGGATTGTAGCGGAGCAAAAGAGGCTATGTTATTCTCCGTAAAGAATGAGACGTACCTTTTGAATGCATCTACTTAGTTGGTGTTCAGAAAGATACCCGTCCTTCGCGTTTGCCTTGCGGAAGTCTGCCATCTGCATGGCCATTTCGGCGATGATGTGAGGAGGAGTTTTCTGGGTCAGGAAGGGATTGTCGTCGAAGAATCTGATAATCGGCACGAGAAATTCATTCCGTTCGCTGGGGAACACTTCTTTCTTCTGCTTTCTAAGGTGTTCCAACAGCCTTTCACCGGCTTTTACCGATTCGGACAACTCGTTTCTATTGTATAAATCTAACTGTTGCGCGTGTTCGCCTGTTATTTGAAATTCGAACACAAAAACTTTGCTTTTTCCATAATTTAATTTGTTTTTATGGGTTAATAATTATTTATAAAAAGCTGCGAATATAGTACTTTTTAGGTTCCAAATAAAGAATTTTTAAGAAAATATATATTGAAGTCCTGATAACGGATATTTTTCTGTTTTTTTCTCTCTGTCTATATATTATATATTCTTTATATATAAAGTACACGCACACACATTTTATGAAAGAGAGGAGGTACTACCACCACCTCCAATTTATAAAACGTGCGTGTACTTATAAGAAAAGAAACATATTGTGTGTATGTGCGGATGCGTACATTATTATATAAGAGACAATGTATTATTTATGCCACTTCCTTTTCCCAATTCAACTCTATTAGGTTATAGGAAATCTTCTTTTTCATTATAGGTTGCCTTCTTTTTCATCATAGCTACCTTCTTTTTTCATTATAGCTAATTTGGTTATCATTATAGCAAATCCGTTTTTCATTATAGCAAACCGTAATCTCCCTATAACTATCTGAAAGCTCTCCTTGATTTAGTCATCCTCTGTTATAAAGCGTCTCATGGCTCATCGAGATATTTCACGATGAGACGTACCTGCCGGGTACTGTAAGCATGATCGTTCTTCCCTTCGCTTCCGCTGTACATGGCTTCATAAAGTTCCTGATTATTCTTGATCCATCCTCTGAATTTCTGCATGGCGTATATCAGTGGCAAATGAGGATTATACAAATGGGCAAGTTCCGATTTCAAATACGGACGGATGACGAACGGTTCTTCTTCCGCCTCTGTTTTTTCAGCTTTCATATTTTTCTGAATTGGTTTTTTCGTACTCCAAATATACTGAAACAGACTGGAATACACAAGTGAATAAGTAAAATAAAATCAATATAAATAAAAGTAGAATCAATCTGAATGAAAGTAAACCCAAATTGAATGAAAGCACACTAAAGTACGATGAAGTACATCTATTGCCGCCATTGCAAAGCCGTACCTTTGATTCGTTGAAAGGAAAGAATAGAGCTCATTCTTCTTGTTCAACCCCATTGTGAAACTCACAATCTGTAATTTAATTTCTAGCTTGTGATCTTTGATTCCCAATTCCCGGCTTTTGACTTCCGGCTTCCGGCCTTTAGTCCCTGGCCTTTGGCTTCCAGCTCCTGGCTTTTAATTTTTAATTCTCAATTTTTAATTGATTATGGCAATACCATTTAAAAGAATCGGTCGTAAAGACCCGAGAAAGGTTGATGGGGTGGTGAAGTATCACCCACAACTTGTGACACAGGGACAGAGTGTTGATTTGGACAATCTCGCTTACAGTATGAAAGAGAAAAGTTCCCTGTCGTTAGGCGATATCCAGAGTGTGCTAACCAATCTTGTTGAAGCGATGCGTGCAGCGCTGTTCGACGGTAAATCCGTCAATATCCGCGACTTCGGTGTATTCAGTCTCTCTGCCACGACGCGGGGAGTGGAAACGAAGGAAGAGTGTACGATGAAGAACATCAAGAGTGTGAATATCAATTTCCGTCCTTCCAGCAGTGTCCGTCCTAATCTGACATCTACCCGTGCCGGTGAGAAAATCGAGTTCCTTGACCTCGATGCACCCAAGAAAAAGAAAACCGAAGGTGGAGATCCCGGCGATGAAGGTGGAGGAGACTCCGGAGGAGGCACCGGTGGAGGCAGTGGTGAAGCTCCGGACCCGGCAGCTTGAGTCATAGAGCGTAGATAATGCTTACAACTGATACGAAAAACAGTGGCACTATGATGAGAAAGATTGATTTGATCGTGATTCACTGTTCCGCCACCCGTGCCGACCGTTCGCTCACCCCGGATGACCTGGAAACGCAACACCGTCGACGTGGATTTAACGGAACAGGATATCACTACTACATCCGCAAAGACGGAACGGTACATATCACCCGACCGATTGAACGCATCGGCGCCCACGTGAAAGGTTGGAATACCGGCAGTGTCGGCATCTGCTACGAAGGCGGTCTGGATTGTCACGGTCGCCCGGCGGACACACGGACACCGGCTCAACGGGCAACACTCCATTTGCTTGTACATCAATTGCTTGAGACTTTCCCCGGTAGCCGGGTGTGCGGTCACCGGGATTTAAGTCCCGACCGCAACGGGAACGGGGAAATTGAACCGGAAGAATGGATCAAAGCGTGTCCGTGTTTTGAGGTGAAAACGGAGTTTGGAACTTCCAGCCACATAGAGGCTTAGTTTTCAATAGGATAACAGGAAAACGAGGTAAGAGGTTTTTCAGGAAGTGGCTAGTCATTGGAAGTAATTAATCATTTAAAAAGAGCGTGGAAAGGAGGTGTGTAAAGTTATGGCAGTCAAGAAATCCGTTTGGGATATGATTTTGAAAGTAGTCATCGCGGTGGCTTCGGCAGTAGCGGGCGTATTTGGTGCGAATGCGATGAATCTGTAGTCTACAGGAAGTTAGTTCATTTGAAGAGAGGGTGTATAAGTTTTCTATCTTTTTCACCCTCTCTCTATTTTTTTACTAATCATGAAATAAATCAGAAAAAGAAATGGAAAAGAAAAATTTTATAAAACAAATCTTGTGCTTTACCCTGCTGTTGGGCATAGGTACACATATACATGCACAAAGCGATTCGGGATTTATTCCGACAGATTTTCAAGGGTACTACTTTTCTCCTCAAAATCTGGGATTCGCCACACCACAGACAGCTGAATTTGTGCAATATGGCAACACAAATGTGAACTATTATAATGGTTTGCTTGATCTGGATATCCCGTTGTTCGATTACAAGGATACGGCTTTTGAGCTGGATATGTCTATCAAGTATGTTTCCGATGGTTTCAAGCCGGGCAGACGTCCATCGATGGTTGGCAATAATTGGATATTGAATGTGGGTGGATCGATAACACGAAATGTAATGGGGGAGCCTGATGATATTCGTCAGGAACAGAAGAGTGGACTGTTGGCCGCCATCCGTGATGGGCAGTTCAAGCAGTATAGCAAAGAGGATTTGCTCAATTTGAATATTCCCCATGCTACGAAAAATCGTCCTTATCCGGAAACTGAATATGACATGGCTCCCGATATCTTCGATTTTAATTTCGGGCGGCATAAAGGACGTTTTATTATCGACAATAACGGAAATGCTAAATGTATATCAGGAGGCGGGTATAGGATAGATCTAAGCGAAATGTCTATGCAGGATTATAGTACCATAAATGCTCCTAAACGTTCTGTCATCAACATTACAACCCCGGATGGCTATCTTTACAGTTTTGGAGGGGGAGTCTCATGTTTGGAATACAGCATACCCAATAATCCCAGTAAGTTAAGAAGCAGGCCAGTACAGATTACTTCCTGGTATCTGAATTCTATCAAAGATGATACAAGAAACCAGGCAGTCTATTTTTCGTATCAAACTCGTCTGCAAAAGAATAAATATCATTTATTTATGAATTCTTATGTGACCGGAATACAATGGACATACTATAAACCTGATAAGAATGGATATACTAAACCTACTGAATCAAGAAGTATAAACGATAAAGATACAGATCATTTCTTGATGGAAGATAAAGTGTATGTTCCTATTCTGAAGACAATTAGTGTTGAGGATATAAAAATAGATTTTACCACCGAAACTTTCCCTGTTAATTTTTTCGGAGATTCTGATGGAAACGATTTAATCTATCTTTCAGGGATTACAATGAAACAAGACCTGAACATTCTAAAGTCGTGCAAATTTGATTATCAGACATCGGGACGATATTTCTTCTTGAAAAAAGCCAGATTGTATGACCAGAGTGAAAGTCCTGCCGTTTACTCTTTTGACTATGATATGAGTAGCGCTCTGCCGGACCCATTGACTACAAACGTCGATCATTGGGGCTTTTGGAATGGTGGCTATGAAAACATAGACAATGCTAATACATTTTTCTATGATGGGAATTTTGAACAAAGAAAAGCTGTCAATACGGGTGTTGCTGGCTGTACAATGCTGAAGACAATCACCTATCCCACAAAAGGGGAGGAGAAGATTGATTATGAATACAACCGTTACCGGCATTACCTGACTAAAAAAACTGATTTCTTTGCCTGGGATACTAATATGGCAACTTATGATACTCCTTTGGGCGGAGTACGTGTTAAACATCTGACATTGCATGATCCCGTTACGGGAAAAGACAGGCAACGTTCGTTTAACTATCTTGACCCTGCAACAGGAATGGAAAGCGGAAGAACCCATGAACTACCACGTTATCGTATGCCCGAAGAAAGTATGAACTACGGTTATTACTATTATGATTATACGGAAAACAAAAATCTGAATGTTTATTCAATTAGCAGTAACTGTATGGGGAGATTCAACAACATATCCGAATATCCGATAGGTTATAGTTATGTCACAGAGACTTTCGACGACGGAAGCTTTTGCCGTTACCATTTTTCTTCATTAGCTAATGTGCCTGATAATGCGGAGTTGGGAGATGGCTACATTAAAACACCGGACAATTTGCACAGCAGAAGCTTTGGTTATTATCAGATATTGGATAAGGCTCTCAACTATGCTCCCAACGATCTAGCTGCATTTAGAGGGAAACTACTGTTTAAGACGACTTATAACAATCGCTATCATAAAGTGGCAGAGGAAGAGTATCATTATAATGTAGAAAATAAAACTGCCGATTATGAAGTTTCGATAAACACTAGTACCGGAGTTTTTCTGGCGAGTAAAATATTTACTGTCCCCTGCCTGTTGATTCAGGAAAAACTGACGGATGAGAATGGAGTGGCAATTCTTCACAATTATGAATATAATGCAAATGGATTTGTTACAGAAAAAGAGACTGTCAACAGTAATGGGGATCATGTGTATTTGAAGTATGTGCATCCGGGAGAATGGTCTATTCTTCCATCTACTATCTATTTTGACAATTTAATTAGTTCAAATAGAATAGAAGAACCGATAGGTATCATAAAGTACTTGAAGAAACCGGAGGATGAAAAACGGAAAATAGTAGATTTTGTATATTTTCATTATGGTCCGTTAGATGGTGTAGGTGTTCAGAAAAGGACTGTATGGGGTAGTAAGCTCATAAAATCATTGCCTGAAGATACGGATTTGGAAGACAAATTATTCCGAGGCTTGGGATGTGCTATCGAAGCTTATGACAACTATGATAGATACGGAAATATTGTAACTCGTAGAGATACTTATGGTAATATTACGATTTATCTATGGTCCTATCACGGTAAATATCCGATAGCTGAAATAAAAGGAAGTACTTATGAAGAAGTAAAATCTGCTTTAAGGAGGCAACCGGAGTATCTTTCAGAAGAGAAGGGTTCTCATATAAAAGAAATGGAACAATTGCGTAACCTTCTTCCTCATGCCCAGATTACGATTTATGATTATAAACAATCAGTAGGTTTGAAATATATTTCGGAACCAGATGGACAAGCGTCTTTTTTTCAGTATGACATTCAAGGACGCTTGAAGCAAAGATTCAGGAAAGGGGAAAAAGGAGAAATGCAGCTGATGGAATATAATAGATATCATTATAATAAATAAAAAGACAGATATGAAAAAGTATTTAACATTACTCTTGCTCTTATTTGCTACACTGACAGTGGCAAGTAGTCAGAATATCCCGCAGTATGTTGATAAAAAAATACATATTGAGGATGTTTATAATCATTTTGCCATTCATCATCCTCACGATGTACCACTCAACAAACTCATTGATGGAAGAATCCGTAATTATGCCATCTATACGTTCACGATACATAATCGTTCTACTTTATTTATGGCTAATCTGATGGGAACTGAACCTCAATATGGTACTAGTCTGGAGCTTTATTATAAACGTCCAACCTCTAACCTGTTTTCGTGTAAGAGTAGGACTAAAAACAATATTGGTGTTAAAGAAACTATTAAAAACCAAGAAAAATTTGGTCTTAAATTTGACGAAGATCTAACCCAAATACCTATTTATTGTCCTGTGTTATATGGCGTTCTGGAACCTGGCGAATATGAACTTCATAGCATAGGTGCATCTGATATGAAAAATCCTACCAAAGAACTTAGAACCAATGTCTATTTATCTCCGGTGGGAGTAAATGAACGCACTTCCATAGACATAGGTCACTTCAATAAAAAATTCTCTAAAGAAGTAAAACCTGGAACTTTTAGTAGTGGAGATATATGGTATAAATTTAATTTGGATAGTATAAATATGATAAGTGTAGTTCCTTTGGATACTATGGGGAAACGTCCTATCCTGAAAATGAGAACTTATTTTCAACGATTTATTACTAGTAATGAATATCCGTTAAATGAAGACTCTTTACCACAGATTAAAGATTTCAGATGTGGGGTGGGCGAATTTTATATCCAGGTTTGTTATCCGGATTCTGTATACAGGACTCCCGGATTGCGTGTAACGGGTTTAGTTGATAATGCAGGAACCGATTGGGAATACCCTTTGGAAGTAGGTAGTTATTCGGATAGTTTGTATTATAAAACTTTTTATTGTCCACGTATGTTCGTTCCTGCAGAATCTTCTTTAACCCCTTATGTATATCACCGTTTTACGATAAAAGAGGCAATGGATATATCTATCACAACAGAAGATTTCTTGAACAATATCACTTTATATGATTCAGCTCATCACATAGTTAGGCGGGTAGTAAAAGATGATTATTTGACAAGTCTGGATGTTTTTGGGTTATCTCCGGGGACTTATTTTTTTGTAACAGAAGGGGGAAGTGGTACTATATACATAAATGTGAAAGGGAAAAAGTCTGCAGTAAAATGGTCTGATACGAAAAACTATATATCAACGATTAAAGCAACCACCAATACTCTTTTTTCTTCGGATCTGCAAAATCCATTGCATGCCACTCATGAAATAAATTACCTTGATCCGTTCGGTAGAACAGAACAAACGATACAATACGGTGTGACTCCCGCGTTAAACAGTTTGGTGAGTAGAAAGGAGTATGACAGGATGTATCGTGATAGTTGTTCATGGCTTCCGGCGGTTTGTCCCGGTTCGAAGAATTATGTTTCATCATCCGATTTCAAAAAGCATATCCTTGAATTGTATAATGATGAGTATGCTTGTGAAAAATCTTTTTATGACGGTTCGCCCCTGAACCGATTGACGGAGAAATACAATCCCGGAAAAGACTGGCATACTACAGGGCATAGTGAAAGGGTTTCTTATCAGACAAATTCGGGAGTATCGCAGGTTCGGCTATTTGAGGTGAGCGGAGAAAAGGATAATCCCGTTCTGTCGCAAAAAGGATTTTATGCAACCGGAGAATTGATTGTGGAAGAAAAAAAGGATGAAGCGGGGCTTCCTACACTTACTTATACTAATAAATTGGAACAAAGCATTTTATTACGTACCATCAGTGGTGTGGATACGCTGGATACTTATCAAGTATATGATGATTTCGGGAATCTGGCTTTTGTGCTTCCACCGATGGCAGTCAGCAGTTTACAGACGCTTGGACAGAAAGATGCGTTGGATCTTTATGCTTATCAATATCGCTATGATGAGTGCAACCATTATAGAGGTAAGAAACTTCCCGGTGCGGAATGGATAGATATGTGTTTCGATCAGGACGGAAAGTTATTAAGAATTCGAGATGAGGCGATGCGTAACAGGAATGAATGGAAATGCATCTTTTACGATAAATTGAGAAGAGAAGTGGTGACGGGTATTTATAAAGGCTTGATATCATACAACTTCTCTGAATCGGTTGATTTTGCTCCGGATAAACCAAAAAATCATTATGGTTATCTCTTTAGCAGTTATTTAAAGATGGATAGCCTGAATATCCAAAAGGTGGTATATTATGATACCTATCAATATAAAAAGGCTAATTCTTGCTTCACTGCAGCAATGGATTATATAGATAGCAATGATTATGGGCATCGATTTGGAGACGACTCTGAACAACTGAATTGCAAGAATTTGCAGACGGGAGTGATGACACAGGTTATCGGTACAGATCAAATGCTTTGCACTAGTACCTATTATGATTATTTTCAACGTCCGGTGCAAGTACGCAGCACGGATATAAATGGTAAGATGCACGTTCAGAACATGGCGTATGATTTCTGCGACCACATTATAGCATCCAATGACAAAGTAGAAAATATCTCACTTGTCCAAACTAAAACTTATGACCATGCCGGACGTCTGTTGACAGAAGCTCGTTTGGTGAATGATTGGGTATCTGATACTCTTAGGTATAATTATGATGAATTGGGACACATCGCCAATATCAAAAGAGTGAATGGGAACCATTCACTGGTTTCAACCAACCATTATAATTTGCGTGGTTGGCTGACTTCTATCGAAAGTCCGCTATTTTCCCAGAAACTATATTATACGGATGGTATCGGCGCACCATGTTATAATGGAAATATCAGTAGTATGAGTTGGAAGACCAGTGCGAACCCAGACATTCGGGGTTATCGTTTTGAATACGATCTTTTATCCCGGCTAAAAAATGCTACCTATGGTGAGGGTGAAACTCTCTCTTTGAATGTCAACCGCTTCAATGAGCAAATAACGGGCTATGACAAAAATGGTAATATCTTGGGATTGAAACGATATGGACAAACTTCTGCCAATGGTTACGGATTAGTAGATAATCTGTCCGTCACCTTGAGTGGCAACCAACTGAAAAGGGTTGATGATTCAGTCTCCGGCTCCGCCTTTGGTGATAATTTTGATTTTAAAGACGGAGCAAAACAGAATACAGAGTACTTTTATGACGCCAATGGTAATTTATCGAAAGATTTGAATAAAAAGATAATCAATATTCAATATAATTACCTAAATTTACCGGACCGTATAGAGTTCGAAGATGGCAGCTCTATTTCTTACGTTTATGATGCAGCAGGGACAAAACACTGTGTTGTACATAGTATCGCAGGAAATACAACTACTACCGATTATTGCGGTAATGTGATCTATGAAAATGGGACTCCCAAGACTTTATTGACAGATGCCGGATTCGTATCTTTGAATGATAATAAGTATCATTATTACTTACAGGATCATCAAGGTAACAATCGTGTGGTTGCATCGCAGGATGGAGTAGTGGAAGAAGTGAATCATTATTATCCGTTTGGCGGTATCTTTGCTTCAACTTCCTCTGTTCAGCCCTACAAGTACAACGGGAAAGAACTGGATAGAAAAGGCGGACTGGATTGGTATGATTATGGGGCGAGAATGTATGATGCGGCATTGGGAAGATGGCATGTGGTGGATCCGATGGCGGATAAGGATTATAGTTGGAGCGTGTATGTTTATTGTCAGAACAATACAATTAAATATATTGACCCAGATGGAAAGCAAGTAATACCTGTTCCAATGCCTTATGCACCTCTTCCATTCTATTCTCCGATAACGTATCCTCAAAGTTATAATTTGCCTTCGGATCAACAAATAATGAGACATGCATCAGGAAAGTTTGCAGAAGTTGGACAAATAATAACAGATACTCCTAGGATGTCTTATGCTTTTGGTACTCTTTTATACTATCAAGCGAAGAATGCTATTAGTCCGGAATATGAGCATCAGCGGAATAGAGAAAGGAAAAGTAAAGAAGAACTGGACCGGAATCAGGCGAATGTTGCAAAAAGCATTGATACTAATGTATCGGGGATGATGCCTAATGGAGATCCGGCTCCGAAAAGAGAACTGAAAACTTGGCAGAAAATAGTACTTGGAGTAACATGGGCGGCTGTGACTGCAAAAGATTATTATGATCATTTTTTAATTGACTCTTCTGTTGCTTCTCAATCTAGTGATGGGCAGCAACGAAAAAGCATTGAACTTTATAAAAGTGTTAATATGGAAAAGGATAATAGTTTAATTTTAACTCCAATAAAAAATAGATTAGATGAAAGTTTTAAAAAAAATTGGTAAGTACATGATTTATATGGAATATTTTGTATATTCTATATGTTTGATAAATATAATATTTGTCATATTCTTTAATGAATACATGCCCTCTTTTTTTAGAAGCCCCATATTTTTATCAGTGATTTTAATTTTGCTAATTGCTATACCACTATTAAAGAAAAAAATAAAATGAAAATAGAAAGAATATTATATTATTTATCTGAACGTGTGTATGGTCTATTTTCTACCTTGTTTTTTTTAGACTTGTTAGGAATGGGGATTCTTTACTGCTTAGATATCAAGTATAATATGTTTTTTAGAGATCTATTTTTTCTTTTATTGGGATTGTGGATCGGCAGTGGGGTAGCTTTGTCTGCAATAAGTTATATAAAAAGAATAGATCGTAAGGAGTAAAAAAGAGGTAGAGCACTAAAGAGAAAGAAACATATGTTCCAATCGTATGGGGGAGTATTATAATTGGAAAATAAACTTTTAATCTATAAATATATGAGATATCTTTTAATAGCAATATATGAAAAAACAGCTTTGTTAGGTAGTATAATCCTAATTGCCTATCGTATCTTCTTGCCTTATATATATAAGATTCCTTATCTGTCATCCAGTGTACAGATAATATTCTTAATTTTTTGGGCGATTACATTAATAGGCGGAATGATGAGTTATTTATTTCCCTATATACGGACTCCTAAACGACCATTGAAAGCAGAAGGAATCATTCGGACATTTTATTTGAAATCAGATAAAATAATAATGCAAGTCTATTGTTATGTTTTTGGAGCGTATGCAATTTTTTATTTAGATCGGGTATCTGTTTTATTTGATTATCTAATGTTACTTTTATTGGGAATATTTCTCGGATATCGGATGGCGGTGAGAGCGAATGCGTATTCATTGGATGAAGCTAGCAAAAAGAAGCAAGCTGTAAAGAAGGAATCTCATACTAGATAAGATGATTGTTTATCCCTGATATGAATAACTAACTAATTATTTAGGGATATTCAGTAAATAAAAAACATAAGGCAACTACTTCATTGCGAATTAGTTGC
>OBZV01000522.1_pt1 | contig 24328 bp, 18 predicted proteins | sample 1501581 | NCBI WGS metagenome assembly OBZV01 (sample SAMEA2580257, study PRJEB22360) | human gut metagenome | biome: human gut; feature: human-associated habitat; material: faeces | place: Denmark | collected 2008/2010
GCGGTGGGAATGGGCATCGCCCGGCTGGTGGACGCCATCCGGGCCTTTGACGGCTCCGCCGGCGTGGTGGAGACCGCCGCCGGAGCCCTGGGGCTGCCCGTGCTGCTGGTGGCCGCCGCGGCGCTGTTCAGCAGCCTGATGTCCTATGTGCAGCAGTATATCATCGCCACCGTGGGGGAGGAGCTGACCCTCTCCCTGCGCCAGGACGTCAGCGCCAAGCTCAACCGTCTGCCCCTGCGCTACTTTGACGGACACAAGACCGGCGACATCATGAGCCGGGTCACTAACGATCTGGAAAAGGTGTCCTCCGTGATGCAGGTGGGACTGATGCAGCTGGTGTCATCAGTGTTTACCATTGCTCTGGCTGCGGCGGCCATGGTGATGCTCAGTCCCAGGCTCTTTCTGGTGGTGCTGGTCTCCCTGGCCCTCAGCATGACGGCCACCGGCTATGTCTCCGCCCTGGCCCAGCGGGCCTACGGCGGCAATATGGCGGCCATGGGGGCTCTGACTGGCAAGGTGGAGGAGCTGTACGCGGGTAACCGGGTGGTCAAGGTGTTCAACCGGCAGGCGGCCATGCTGGAGGAGGCGGAGGCCCTCAACGAGGCCCAGTTCCGCGCCCAGCGCCGGGCCCAGTTCGCCGACTACGCCATCTACCCCGCCATCCGCGTGCTGGGCCAGCTTGGCTTCATCGCCACCGCCGTCCTGGGCGGCGGCATGGCCCTGGGCGGGGCTATCACCCTGGGCACTGTGCAGGCCTTTTTGCAGTATGTCAACCAGATCGCCGAGCCGGTGACCGAGGCCTCCTACGTCATCACCTCCCTCCAGGCCGCCATCGCGGGGGCCGAGCGGGTGTTCGCCCTGCTGGACGAGGAGGAGGAGCGGCCCGATGCGGCGGGGGATGCCTCCGTGATCACGCAGGGCCACGTGGAGTTTCGCCACGTGCGCTTCGGCTACACCCCGGAGCGCACCCTGATCCACGATCTGAACCTGGAGGTGCGCCCCAACGAGATGGTGGCCATCGTGGGCCCCACCGGCGGCGGCAAGACCACCCTGGTCAACCTGCTGATGCGCTTCTATGAGCTGGACGGCGGCTCCATCTCCATCGACGGACAGGACATCACCGCCCTGCCCCGGGGGGAGCTGCGGCGGCGCATCGGCATGGTGCTCCAGGACGCCTGGCTCTTTGAGGGCACCATCGCGGAGAACATCGCCTACGGCCGGCGGGACGCCACCCGGGAGGAGATCGTGGCGGCGGCCCGGGCGGCCTGCTGCGACCACTTCATCCGCACCCTGCCCCAGGGGTACGACACCCCGCTTTCCGGGGAGACCACCGGCGTGTCCCAGGGGCAGATGCAGCTTCTGACCATCGCCCGGGCCATGCTCACCGACCCGGCCATCCTGGTGTTGGACGAGGCCACCTCCAGCGTGGATACCCGAACCGAGGTGGAGATCCAGAAGGCCATGGCACGTTTAATGGAGGGCAAGACCAGCTTTGTCATCGCCCACCGCCTGTCCACCATCCGCAGCGCGGATCTGATCCTGGTGGTGCGGGACGGCGACATCGTGGAGCGGGGCACCCACAGGGAACTGATGGCCCGGAACGGCTTTTACGCCTCCCTCTACCGCAGCCAGTTCGAGGCGGCGTGACGGGAGGAGGTGGCCCGTCACTTGCCCCAGGGCCTGCGTTGCTGCCCCTTTTACCCTTCCTTTAAATATTTGCCCACAACTTTATAGCATTTTTTCATTTTGGTGTGAAAAGGAGCCCGTTGCAGAACCGTTTTATTCTGCAACAGGCTTCTTGTTTTACGTTATATGTGCAAGAATTTCATAATGATTTTTTGCTGGATCCCGCTACGGTTGACCCGCAGCCGGGTGTCTGCGGAGGGCGCCAGCTTTTCATAGTTATCGGAAATCACATCCGGGATTCTCCCGCCCTTGCTGTCAAAGCGCATGGCCTTGTGGATCAGGAAGGAGCTCTCCAGGGGGTTCAATAGCTATAAACTGTCTCCGTATGAATGAAATCTTTTCCGTGTCCAAAAGACCACATTCATCAGGATCACAATAAGTCCCGTCACGGTTATCGCTGCCCAAAACCCCATATTGATTCCGAACAGCTCCGTTTTTCCGAACAAATTCATCCATATTGTGTTCCAATTGATTGTCATATCATGCACACTCCCTTCCTGTTACAGCAGCTCTCCAAAATGACGCACATAGGCTTTCTTAATACTGGTCGCCAACACCATATACAACAAAATGCAGGGGATCAGGTAAGCAAAATAAGCTGTGGGGAGGGCGACAAATCCGAGCATTTTTCCCAATGCGGTAAAGGGGATGACCGTCAGTACCGCGATGCCGGTAAAGGTCAGCAACGTCACCGGGGCCGAGGCGCGGCTCTGGATAAACGGCAGTTTCGGGGTTCGGATCATGTGGATCACCAGCGTCTGACTCCACATGGATTCCACAAACCACCCGGCATGGAACATGGCCGCATAAGTAGTCTGCATTTGTGCCAGTTCCGCTCCTCTGTAATGAGCAGACAGGTCATTATAAAGCACGCCGCCGGAAACGAATATCGGGCAGAAAACGAAGTACAGAAAGGCGTATGTTGTCCAGTCGAAGATAGAACTCGTAGGCCCGATCCAGATCATAAAATTCCCAATGCTGGATGCTTCCCACTTGCGTGGAACAGCGATAAATTCCTCATCCACGTTGTCCCAGGGGATGGCGGTACAGCTCAGATCATAGATCAGGTTCAGCAAGATTAGATGGACGCTCTCCATCGGCAGGAAGGGAAGGAGTGCCGAGGCTGCCAATACCGAAAACATATTTCCAAAGTTGGAGGAGGCCGTCATTTTGATATACTTAATCATATTGGCATAGGTTTTGCGGCCCTCAATGATACCCTGCTCCAGTACCATCAGGTCTTTTTCCAGCAGGATAATGTCCGCCGACTCTTTTGCAATATCTACTGCAGTGTCCACGGAAATGCCAATATCCGCCGATTTCATCGCCGCAGCGTCATTGATGCCATCCCCCATAAAGCCTACGGTATGGCCGCCGCTCCGCAGGGCCGTCACAACACGTGCCTTCTGATCCGGCGAGAGCTTGGCAAATACATCCGTAGATTCTGCCACCTGGATCAGCTCGTCATCGCTCATGCGTTCCACATCGGAGCCGAGCAGAAGATTGCTTACCTTGAGGCCCACCTGCTTGCAGATACAGCGGGTCACACGGTCGTTATCCCCGGTGAGGATTTTTGTGGTGACGCCATGGGCTTTCAATGCCCGAATCGCCTCCGCGGTGGATTCCTTGGGCGGATCAAGAAATGCAAGGTATCCCATCAGAACCATATCGCACTCGTCCTTGACGCTGTATGTATCAGCGGCAGGAAGCGCCCGTTTTTGCGCAATGGCGATTACGCGCATCCCGTCCTCATTCAAATCAGCTACTGTTTTCAGAATCGCCTGCCGAATTTGATCGGTAAGTGGCTGCACCTCTCCCTGATATTCCGCATGAGAACAGATGGAGAGCATTTCTTCTATGGCACCCTTGGTAATCATTTGCCGTTTCCCGCTGGTATCCTCTACCACCGTTGAAAGGCGGCGCCTGGTGAAGTCAAACGGAATCTCGTCTACCTTGTGGTAAACTGCGGAGAGATCGGCCAACTGGTGATTGGCCGCTTCTTCCTCCTCTGTCCGCTCAATAATCGCTATATCCATCAAATTTTTATATCCGGTCTGGAAGTAGCTATTCAGGTACGCATGTCTTAAAACACGAATATCTTCCTTTCCGGTCACATCCATGTGGTACTCCAGAACCACTTTGTCCTGGGTCAATGTGCCGGTTTTATCCGTGCAGAGTACATCCATCGCCCCAAAGTTCTGAATAGAATTTAAGTTTTTCACGATGGTCTTTTTCTTTGACATGGACATCGCACCTTTGGCAAGGCAGGTGGTGACGATCATCGGCAGCATTTCAGGGGTGAGGCCCACTGCCACGGAAATGGCGAACAGAAACGCTTCCAGCCAGTCACCCTTGGTCAGACCATTGATGAAGAATACCACCGGTACCATCACCAGCATGAAGCGAATCAGGACCCAGGAAACTGCGTTTACGCCTTTCGTAAAATTGGTTTCCACTGCTTCTCCCGCGACAGACACCGCCATGGAGCCGAAAAGGGTATCATCACCTACGGCTACCACGACCGCCGTTGCACTCCCGCTGATGACATTGCTTCCCATAAAGGCGATGTTCAGGTAATCTGTGATGGAATCGTATTCCTGCTCACAGACAACCGGAATCTTTTCGATGGGATCGCTCTCCCCTGTCAGGGCCGACTGGCTGATAAACAGGTCTTTGGCCTCCAGCACCCGTACATCCGCCGGAACCATATCGCCAGCGGAGAGATGAATAATATCACCGACTACCAAATCTTCCAGAGGGATCTCCTGCTTCCCGTTGTTCTTTCTTGTAACCGTGCAAGTGGTGGTAATCATCGCCAACAGCTTCTCCGCGGCATTCCCCGACCGGGATTCCTGGACAAACCGAAGTGTACCGGAAATAAATACCATCGTAAAAATTATAATGATGGTAAGCGGAGCCACATCCTCCGGTGCATGCTGAAGGATCGGTACAACAATATCGGTAAAAATAGATACGACTGCCAGGCAGAACAAAATTGCGGTAAATGGATTGATAAACGCCCCTGCCAATCTTGCAACAAGCGATTTTTTCTTTTCATGCGTTACTTTATTCCGCCCAAAAGCGATCCGATGGGAAATCACCGCCTTATCACCCAGTCCGGTCAGCGCAGTATCAAGCTGCTTCAAAACCGGTTTGATTTTATTGCCTGCTGCAAAGGCCAGCTTTTTGTTGGCCTCATCCCTGCGAACCATATCCGCAGCCGTTTTATGAACCGTGATTTGGCTCTTTTCCTTTTGATACATTGGGGTTGATACCTCCTTTACTTTTTAAATGAGCATCAGCCACCCCCAAAATCTATCCATAGTCTTACGGGTGCGGTTGCTCGATCTACTTCGAGAAGGGCCAGCATCCATAAAACCACCTCCTTTACCGTAAGGAACGCTGCCGGCTATTTTCCTGAACTCTGGTACCGGCCGGATTTTCCGATCCAGTACACATCCGCGCCGGATAGGACCATCCAGCCGACCATACACCATAAAAACCCGCTTTTACGAAACGCGTACCATGCTCCGCTGAGTAAAAAAATGATACCGCTTGTGGCGATCATCATCCCCACATTTCGGCAAAGGGGACGAATGTGGATTTTTCTTTTTTCTTCCTCCGGCATTGTCTTCCATGCTGCAATATGATTAACCGCCTTACCGGAATAGAAGTAAATACCCGCAGCGAGAAAAAGAATGCCAAGGAAAAGGCAAGCGCCATTCATAGGTCCTTCTCCTTCCTTTTTTCATTTCTCCACCCATTTCTAATCCTGTTCAACTGGGCTATTTTAGAGAGCAGTATAAAAAGCAGGATAATGAGGAAAAGCTGAAACACATCAGTTACAACCAGCCAGCTTTGAAAGAGAATCCTGCGGAATTCTGGAAAGGCAAGAACTGCCGCTAAAACACCGGAGGACAGCGCCGCATAAATAATATTTGTCACTCTAAGCCAATGCGATAAGAGCAATTCAAACTTCATATCTGTCCCTCCTATACCAATTCCCATCCGGCGCTGACTACGCTGGAGAGCGTCAAAAGTCGGTTTACAATCGCCTCCGCCATCTGAGCCTTTGGTTTCCCAACGGAAAGAAAATCCGCCTGAATCTCTACCTTGCCGCCAATTACATCGCTGCTCTCCAAATTCGTAAGATACAATGTTTTACACGAATTGCTGTTGATCAGAAGCGCGCGTATTTCTGTTTCCGCATTTTCCTGACAGGTAACAGAAATGCGGTAGGTTCGTTCCGTTTCTTCACCGCAGGTAATGGGCTTGATCTTTACCGCCAGCGGCCGGAACAGCAGATTTGAAAGAATCAGAATAACCGCTGCGGCAACCGCAAAAAGACAGCTGCCGGAACTGGACAGTACACCCACAGCGGCCGTACACCAAAGAGTTGCTGCTGTATTTAGCCCACGGACGGTTCCGCCCTCCTTAAAAATCACCCCGCTGCACAGGAATCCAACGCCGGACACAATGTAACTGGCAATCCGGTACACCTCATCCGAGCCGGACATGAGCGGAAACATCAGGAACAGGCAGGCCCCCATTGAAATCAGAACATTGATACGGATTCCGGCGGGATGGCCGGTAATCTGGCGCTCTAATCCGATCAAGAATCCCAATAGAACCGAAAGACCGATCCGGCCCATAAACTTCAATACCCCATAGGGTCGCCCCCATTCTCAAAATTTTTTACAGGGCAAAGTATAACTGTTTTTTACTGTTAAGCCTATGGCTAAATTCTTGCGATTCCCTTGCTTTTCGGCAAGAAAATAAGCAGTCACCATCTGGTGACTGCTTACATATTTTAACGATGACTTTTAAACCCTTTTTTATACGATTGCTCTGTTTACATCTAAATTTCTGATTGTCAGAGCTTATCATTAAATTTATATCCAATTCCCCAAATGGTAAGTATATATTCCGGCGCATCCGGATTTGGCTCTATCTTTTTTCTCAGTTTGCGTATAAAGGCCATAATATTACTGTCCGCAGTATAGTATTCCTCCGCCCAAACCGCCTGATAGATCTGCTCTTTTGTAAACACCTCTCCACGATTCCGGGCCAAGAAATAGAGGATGTCAAACTCTTTGGGAGTAAGCTGGATCTCTGCGCCGTCCCGGATAACACGGCGGCTTTTGGAATCAATCAGAAGATTTCCGCAAACCAAAGAGGTGCTGGCCGCTTCTGGGATTGCCTCTCCCAACTCCAGCATGAGAGAGTCGGATTTTCCTGCATACAACGCCTCCAAGGCGTCATACAGTTCCTTCGCTGCCTGTGTCTGTGGATGCTGGGTTTGGAGCGTATTGCAAAACCACTGTAAGGTAAGGGAATCCAATGATACAAAGTTTACTCTCTTCATCAAGTCCCCTCCCCTACAACAATGTATGGTATTTCTGAATATACCACCGTTTGGCGGCCGTTACCAGCAGCATATAGGCCAGAATGGTGACCGCCAGAAATCCAAAATACCAAAGCGGAAGGGGAGCCAGGCCGAGCAGGTGGGCCGCTGGGGTATAGACAATCGCAGTAAGGATCAAAAGCCCGGCAGAGGTGACCAGCCATACAACCCCGGATGCCCTGCTCCTTAGAATAGAAAGCTGCTTTGTGCGGAGCAGGTGCAGAATAAGCACTTGCGTCCACATAGACTCTAAAAACCATCCTGTATGGAATAGAATTGCAAATTGACTCTGCATCGCAGAGGACAATTCTGTAAAATTGTCTCCCAGTAAAGCTGGACACAGGATAAAGTATAGAAAAGCAAAAGTCGCCAGATCAAACAGGGAGCTTAACGGGCCGAAAAAGCGCATGAAGCGCCCCAATGTTTTTCCTGACCACTCGCTTGGTTTTTCATAGACATCCGCATCGACGCGATCCCACGGCAAAGTCATGCACAGAATATCGTAAAGGAGGTTCAGCAAAAGAAGTTGAAGCGCCGTCATCGGCAGGAAGGGTAAAAAGGCGCTGGCAAGTACAATCGAAAAGATATTGCCGAAATTGGAGGACGCGGTAATCCGTATGTACTTTAACATATTGGCAAATGCTTTCCGCCCCTCTAAAATACCCTGTTCCAGCACATTCAAATCTTTCTTCAGCAAAATCACATCCGCAGATTCTTTTGCGGCTTGTGTGGCCGTGTCTACGGAAATCCCCACATCTGCCGCTGTCATGGCGGCTAGATCATTCATTCCATCACCCAAAAAGCCGACTGCATGACCATTCTCGCGCAGCATACGGATGATCTGAGATTTCTGTCCGGGGGAAAGCTGGGAAAAAACGGTTGTCTTTTCTACGGCAAGAAGCTGTTCATCCTCAGACAGCTCCTCCATTTCTTCTCCGGTTAAGATATGTTCTGTCTCGATTCCCAGCCTCCGGCAGATGGAAAGGGTTACACTTTTTTGATCGCCAGTCAGTACCTTTACCTGGACATGGAGCTGCTCCAATTTCTGCAAAGCACTGGCGGCAGAGCTTTTGGGCGCGTCAAAAAACACGACATATCCCAGCAAGATTAGCTCCGCCTCATCCTCCATCTGAAGCCTGCTTTGGCTTGATACAGGTTTGTAGGCCACAGCCAGGACTTTCATTCCATCTTCGGTCATTTCGTCAACGATAGCATGGATGCCGCCAGAGTCAGCGGTATCTATCTTTAGTGTCTGTCCCTTGTGTTGGACATACTGGCAGCGGGAATATACGCTGTCGACATCGCCTTTTGTGATAATATAGTTTTCCTTTTCTGGAACAGATAAGAGGACACTAACGCACTTACGTTCATAATCAAAAGGGAGCTCGTCTAATTTTTGGATCGTTTCGCCCAACGAGAAAAAATGGTTTTCCCTTCCAGGCATACTGGAACATTTCAGGATTGCCTGGTCTAAATGGTTTGCAACGCCTGTATGATAAAAGCTGTTTAAGTAGGCGCAGTCCAATACCTCCCTGCTTTCCTCCCCCAAAATATCAAGATAGTATTCCAGTATCACTTCATCTCCGGTTAGGGTACCCGTCTTATCTACACACAGGACATCCATGCTGCCAAAGCTCTGCATCGCATTTATGTTTTTTACAATCGTTTGTTTTTCCCCCATGGCAGAGCTTCCTTTTGCAAGGCAAGCATTGATCACCATGGGAAGGAGCTCCGGGGTCAGGCCGACAGCCACAGAAAGAGAAAATAGAAACGAGGTCAGCCAGTCGCCTTTGGTGATGCCGGAAACGACAAATACAACCGGAACCAAGGCCACCATAAAGCGAATCAAAACCCAGGCAATCGAATTTGCTCCTGTATCAAAGCTGTGCTTGTTCCGTTGGAGTTCGGAGAGATAGCCTCCATATACGGTGCTGCCGCCCACAGCCAAGACGATACCCTTTCCCTCTCCGCTGATTACGCTGCTCCCCATGAAGGCTATATTGGAAAAGCGATCCAGTGGAATTTGAGTAGCAGAGGCCAGACGATTTGTATTTTTCTCTAATACATTACTCTCTCCGGTTAAAAGGGCCTGCGAAACAAACAGGTCTTGCGCTTCAATCAATCTCAGGTCCGCGGGGACCCGCTCACCGGCTGAAAGCGACACAGTGTCTCCTACTACCAATTCCTCCGACGAAATTTCAAGCTGCTGTCCCTGTCGGTAGACGGAAACGGTCGTTTTAATTTGCTGAATGAGAGTATCCGCGGCATGGCCGGCTTTTCGTTCCTGGATCAGCCGTACCATCCCACTGATTATAAGCATAGACAAAATGATGACCACACTGGTCCCGTTTCTGCCGGAGTTGGATTTCAAACAGACATCGGTGATGAAAGAGACAATAGCCAATACAAACAATATCACACTGAAGGGATTGATAAACGCCCGTTTTATACGCTGAAAAAAAGAATGGGCTTGTAAAGAATAGCCGACATGATTGCTGCCATGCTGTTTTCGCATCTGCTCTATTTGTTCTTGGGTTAAGCCGCCTTCCTTTACATGAAAATCATTATAAAGCTGCTCTATATCTTTTAATGCGTATTTTTTCAAACGCTCGTGAGGAGAAATATGTATAGTGCCCACAGAGGTTTCCTCCATTTTGCAGAGTATATTTAAATATAGTTTAGCACATTATCCACGGGTTTTCTCCAAACAAATTCTTGCTTTTTTCTTGCGCTTTTAATTGTCAACAATATCGCTATCCGGGACATTGCCTTTTCCCACGAAAACGATCTTGTCTTTGACCCGGCTTTTTCCTGCTAATTTGGAAGAATGGATTCCACTGCTCCAATGATTTTGTCAAATCATTTCAGCACGTTTTTTACTTAGACTATATAAACCATTACATTAGGCACTCGTTTTTTTCATACATTTGATTTATTCAAAATGACATTTTTGCTATACTTAATTTGTGCAATATGCGCAATACTTTTTAGGGAGTAATTTAAAATGAACAGGATGAAACGATTGCTTGCCGCAGCACTGACGTTTGCCGCGACGCTGTCTCTTGCAAGTTGCGGTACTTCCAACAGCGAGGATTCTGTCGGTCAGACGCCCGCTCCGCCATCTCAAACGGCGGAATCGCAGTCTGCTGGACGGGAGTTGAGTATGGCGCTCTCAGTAGATCCAGATGGCTTGGATCCGCAGCGCACAACAGCTGCCAGTACATTTCAGATTACCAATAATCTATACGATACGCTTCTTCGGGTCAATACAGATGGTTCTCTGAGGGAAGGGCTGGCCCAGAAGTGGGAGGTATCGGAGGATGGTCTGACACTGACGTTTCACTTGCGGCCGGATGTTCGCTTCCATAACGGCGACATCTGTGACGCACAGGCCGTAGTAGCCTCATTCCAGCGTCTGAAGGAAGAGGAAAGCCCCCGCGCTGCGGACTATGCCAATTATACGTTTTCTGTTCAGGATGCGGATACTGTGGTAGTAACCTGTGAAGCACTAGATGTGGCAGCACTCTCCAATTTTGCCTATCCATGGTCCGCCGTTGTGGATGTCAAGGCCGCAGATACGTTGAAAAATCAACCGGTAGGCACCGGCCCGTATCGTTTGCAAGAGTGGGTGCCTCAGCAATCCCTGACGCTTGCAAAAAATCCGGACTATTATGACACGGTCAATCTGGATACGATCAACTTCAAGATGATGCCGGATGCAACGGCGCAGATTGCATCTTTGCGTAATGGAGAACTGGACATTATCTCGGTCAGCGGCGATCAGGTGGCTGCCTTTGAAAATGACCCGCAGTTCAATGTAATCACCACGCCGTCCAATGGTCTTCAGCTGATGGCGATGAATTTGCAGAACGAGGCGCTGTCGGATGTACGGGTGCGTCAGGCTATCAACTATGCGGTGGACAAGCAGGCGCTGATCGACACGGTATGGTGGGGCTATGGTCAGAAGATCGGTTCGCATTACCCCACAGTTCTGAAAGAATATGTGGATATGAATGACCGATACCCTTACGATCCGGAAAAGGCCAAAGAACTGCTGTCTCAAGCGGGATATCAGGACGGTCTCACGCTAGAAATGTATCTGCCCAAGAGTTATCCAGCATATGTCAGCGCCGGGCAGGTCATCGCTGACTCGCTGAAAGAAGTGGGAATCACCTGTAATATCACTATCGTGGAATGGGCGGCGTGGCTGTCGGACGTGTACAACGGAAGAAACTATGATCTGACTGTGGTAGGACACACGGGGCGTCTGGACCCGTATGTGCTCTTGGCACGTTATCAGTCTGACAGCAGTGAGAACTACTTCAATTATTCCAATGAAGAAGTGGATCAGCTGCTTGCAGATTATAAGAGCGAAACCGATGAGGACAAGCGTACAGAAATCGTGCAGCGGGTCCAAGAGATCCTGGCTCAGGATGTGCCTGCCTATTATATTCAGGACCCTATTACCATTTACGTGACAGACAGCGCAGTAACCGGTTTTCAGTTGTATCCCATCGATATTTATGAATTGAAAGATATATCTCTCGGACAATAAGAACAGGGGGCGGGTCCTGCCGGATGCAGGGCCCGCCTGCTTTGAAGGATTTTGATGTTGCACGCACTTCTTAGATAAGGGAGAGTAACCTCAGGAAGGACGGATAGTTCTCTATGCTGAAACTGGTGGTCAGACGTCTACTCAGCGCCATTGCCGTGCTGTTTGTTGTATCGCTTATTACATTTGTGGTTCTATTATGTATCCCCGGTGACCCCGCGCAGTTGATTCTTGGGGTTGAGGCCACGCCGGAAAAGGTTGAGGCCCTGCGTGCCTCGATGGGGCTGGACCGGCCTTGGTACGTCCAGTATATGCATTGGATTCAGGGGGTACTTACCGGGAATTGGGGCACTTCATATCTGTACGGTGAAAATGTTTGGACGCTAATTTGTCAGCGGCTTCCCGTTACTTTCTCCGTTGCGCTGCTGTCCATGGCAGCCGCACTTGTTGTATCCGCTATTCTGGGAATCTTGGCCGCGCTGAAAAAGGGTTCACCTATGGATCTACTGTCGCGTACCGTGATGCAGATTGGCGGTGCGGTGCCCTCTTTCTGGCTGGCTATGCTGTTTATGCTGCTGTTTTCCTCCTATTTGGGATGGTTCCCGGTCACGGGGTATACCGCTCCCGGTGAAAATTTCGGCGCGTTTTTGAAATGCATCGCATTACCTTCTCTGGTGCTGGCTATCGGGGAACTGGGAATTCTCATCCGCATTGTGCGGTCATCCATGCTGACAGCCCTGCAACAGGATTTTATGATGAGCGCAAATGTGAAAGGCCTGCCTCCCGCTAGGGCCATTGTGCATTATGCTCTGCGCTCGGCGATTATTGCCCCCATCACCATCTCAGGTATGCAGCTGGCAAAACTATTGGGAGGAACGGTCATTGTAGAGACAATTTTTGCTCTGCCGGGCATTGGCCGTCTGATGCTGACTGCCGTGGAGCAGCGGGACATCATTCTTTTGCAGGGAATCGTGCTCTTTATTACCTCCATGGTGGTTTTGGTATCGCTGGTCACGGATCTGGCGGTTATGGCCGCCAACCCCACTATCCGTACCGGAGAGGAGACCGTACAGGGATGAAGAAAAAACAGAGCGTATCTTTCTGGGCAGGTGCTATCATGGCGGCCAGCATCGCAGCTATATGTATCATTTCGTTTTTCTGGATGCCTGCAGATCCAGAAAAGATGGATACACTGAACCGGTTTGCGCTGCCCAGTGCGGCACACCTTTTAGGGACCGACCAATTTGGGCGCGATGTCCTGAGCCGAATCATGGAGGCGTCTCGCTGGGCTCTGCTGGTAGGCGTGTGCTCGGTCACCGTGGGCGCGCTGGCGGGCAGCATTATTGGCGCATCGGCGGCCATGCTCAAAGGCGCGGTGCGCGCAGTTATTATGCGGTTTATTGACGGCATGATGTCCTTTCCTGGTATTTTGCTTGCGATGATGCTGGTCACGGTTTTGGGCAAGGGGATTTTGGGCGCTGTGTTGGCCATAGGGCTTTTTATGGTTCCTACATTTTCCAGGCTGGTATACTCCATGGTGCTGGAGAATAAACAGCGCCTATATATCAAGGCCGCGCACAGCTATGGATGCAGTGGAGGATATATTGTGTTGTTTCATATGCTGCCGGATATGCTTCCCAGACTGATTACCCAATTCAGCTCCAGCATCGGCGGTGCTGTGCTTCTGGAGTCCTCTCTTTCCTTTTTAGGATTGGGGATCCAGCCTCCGACGCCCAGTTGGGGCATGATGCTGAACGAGGCACGGCAGTTTGTTCTGAACTATCCGTATATTGCTATTGCCCCGGGTGTGGTGCTCCTGATTACGGTGTTGGGGTTTAATCTTTTGGGGGATGGGCTGAACGACCGGCTGGTGAAAAGGAGATCGAAAACATGAATGATGCGGTTTTGGAAATTGAGGGACTTACGGTGCGCAGCGCTGAGGGAGACGCTCTGGTGAAAAATGTGGGCCTCTGTCTGAAACGGCAGGAATGTCTGGGAATTGCAGGCGAGTCCGGCTCAGGAAAAACAATCACAGCAAAAGCGATCCTCCATCTACTGCCGCAGGATCTGACAGCCTCTGTGACACATCTGCGGGTTTTGGGGGAGGATCTGCTGAACCTGCCGGAAAAGGAGCGGCGTATATTTCTGGGCAAGAAAATCGGTTTTGTACCGCAGAACACGGTGGCTTATTTGCATCCCTTGATCAAAATCAAGAATCAACTGACGGATGGGTACCGCATCCATTTCCAGACGTCCAAAAAGGCTGCGCAGGAACGGGCGAAAACGCTTTTGGACCGGGTGGGTATCCGCGACGTAAACCGCGTGATGGAGAGCTATCCCGCACAAATCTCCGGCGGGATGCGCCAAAGGGTAAACATAGCCATGGCGCTGATGTGCGAGCCTCAGGTCATCATTGCGGATGAGCCCACCACCGCGCTGGACTGCGTTGTAAAGCAGCAGGTCATTGAACTATTCCACTCGATCAACGAACAGCAGCATGTGGCGATCATTATGATTTCTCATGATCTGAACCTGATTCGGCGGTATTGCGACAAGGTGGCGGTAATGTATGCGGGACAGATAGTGGAGTCGGGCGGAAGCAACGAAGTATTTTCACAGCCGCAGCACCCCTATACACAGGCGCTGCTGTCTGTGATCCCCCGGCTGGACCAGGACCGCAACGTCCGGCTCAATGAGATTCCAGGCTATGTCCCGGAGCATGGAAGGGATACCAGCCACTGCCTGTTCCAGCCCCGCTGCAGTGCATGCCGGCAGGAGTGCGGCGGCTCGGTTAAGAGCTCCCGGAGAGATGGACATTTTGTGCGGTGCAGCAAAGCATGGGAGGAGTGCAGGGCATGACGGCAGTATTGGAGGCAATCGGCATGGAAAAGCGGTTTCCCGTCAAGCAACAGATGCTGCTGAGACGCAGGGACACGTTTCAGGCGCTTCAGGGGATCGATCTGGCACTGTACTCAGGACAGACTCTGGGCGTGGTAGGAGAAAGCGGAAGCGGAAAATCCACTTTGGGAGAGATATTTGGCGATCTGCAGCAGCCTACATCGGGAATCGTGCGATACAAAGGGCAGGATATCCGCTCACTGGGAGAAAAGGAGTACCGGCGCTTTCGCCGCAATGTGCAATATATTTTCCAAAATCCCAAAGAATCCATGAACCCTTATTATACTGTGGAGAGAATCCTTGTAGAGCCTATGAAGATCCTGGTGGACGGCTTTAAACCGCATAAAGCCCGGGAAACGGTGCGGGAGATGCTCAACCGTGTGGGACTGCCGGATTCCACCCTGGGCAAATATCCCTCGGAACTCAGCGGCGGGCAATGCCAGCGCATTGCCATTGCCCGCGCATTGCTGCTCTCGCCCGAGGTCATTATCTGCGATGAATGTGTGTCCGCGCTGGATGTGTCCATTCAGGCGCAGATCCTGAATCTGCTGAAGGATCTTCAAAAGGAATTTTCTACAGCATATCTCTTTATCTCTCACGATATTGGCGTGATCCACTATATGTCGGATTTTATCGTTGTGATTAACCGTGGCCGCATTGTGGAGCAGGGAGAGGGGAGCCAGTTGATCCGTACGCCGAAAGACGACTATACAAAACGGCTGATTGCAAGCTCATGTTCAACGGGGGAGGGCTGTGTATGCGGTGTACGGTAATCGGCTGCTGGGGGGGGTGCTGTCGGGTAAACGAAGCCTGTAGTGCTTATCTGTTGAGTTGCCAAGGAGAACATCTACTTCTGGACTGCGGCAGCGGGGCGGCGTCTATGCTGCAGAACGCATTGCCTCTTCAGGAGTTACACCATGTGCTGCTGTCCCACTATCATTACGACCACTGCAGCGACGCGGGGGCACTGAGCTATGGCAGGCTGATCCAAATGCAGACTGGGGCTGCACAGCAACCACTGCATTTTTATGGGTTGCCGGTCGAACCGTATTTTGAACGTTTGACCATGGAGCCGTATACCTATGCGCAGACTATTGGGGCAGATGATAAGCTGCAGATCGGGCCATTTTGCTGCACCTTTCACAAAACAGCACATCCGGTGGAGTGCCTTGCGGTAAAAGTAAAATGTGGGCAGTCCACTCTGGTGTATACGGCAGATGGCGCCTATACGCCCAAACTGGCAGAGTTTGCAGAGGGTGCCGATCTTCTGATCGCAGAGTGCAGCCTGTATGCCGGGGCGGATGGAGCCCGTGCTGGCCACATGACCAGTACGGACGTGGCCCAACTGGGGTGTAAGGCTGCGCCAGGCATGCTGCTACTCAGTCATCTGCCGCTGTATGGGGACCCTCATCTGCTGGTGGACCAGGTGAAGGCCCAGTGGAACGGAGAAGTGCGCCTGGCACAGACACTGATGACGGTGGAACTGCCAGCCCTGAAACGGGAGGAGAGTGTGCCCTGATGGAATTTCAACTGGTTCTGGTGCGCCATGGCTACTCGCTGGGCAACGAAAAAAGCCTGTTCAGCGGGTGGAGCGACGTACCGCTCACAGAAAGGGGGCGCCGGGAACTGAGGGAGCTGCGGCAGGTAATCCGCTACCCTAGGACAGGACGCTACTTCAGCTCCGACCTTTCCCGTTGCAGGGAGACGTTTCAGGAACTGTACGGACCGCACATCGTACTGGACGGCCTGCGCCCGGAGTTCCGCGAGATCTGTTTTGGCTCATTGGAAAACCGTCCTGGTACACAGGAGGACTTTATGCATTTTTTCCGGGCTTGGCTGGCAGGGCACCCCATCCTTGATGTAGAGACATATAAGGCGTTTCGCCGGAGGGTTCTGGAGGCAGTAGCAGGCTTGATGAGGGATTGCCTGGCTCAGGGAAGTCAAAGCGCTACGGTGGTGACACATTCCGGACTGATTAAAACAGCGGTCACAGCGCTGAACCACTGGGGACCAGAGCAATGGCCACAGATCGAGGCTCCCAACGGACTGGGATATATTTTGACACTTTCCGCAGAGAACGGTCTGAGGCTTTCCTCGCAGCGGCCTCTATCAACCTGTTCTCAAAAAGATGCTGTGGGCGCAATATACTAATAGTACTTCTAAAAGTGGGCCACCCGCACTACGAAAGCCCTTTCCTGAGTCATGGACGTGAAACGCTCTGAGGGAGGCCTTACCCGGTTTACATGACAGCGGTTCCAATAAGTTCCTGCATATTTATTACGGCAGAGTAAAAAATCTGCTGGAAAAGTATACCTTTCAGAAAAAGCAAATTGCTGTTTTACGCCCTGAATAGTACCATCCAAGTCAGGTGATACCGGAGGAAACACTGGAGGCAATGGCTATTCCAGAAATACAGCCGGTGTCGCTCCGGCCTGCGGTCCAACCGGTGGTGAACCACCGCCGCCAGGCGTGGCCCCCCCCTTGGAAAAGATCCCCCTGGCCCCCGGGGGGAGAATCCAGAGACCAGTAAAATGGAAAAGCAGTCCGTTACAAAATACAGTGTTTAGGACAAAATAGAAAGGTACAATAAGAAAGTGGGGGAAAACCGTCTGAACAGTGGTTTTGGCCCGCTTTTCTTCGACCAAACCAGCAGACGAAAGACTCCAATGTTCCTCTCCGGAGGGCTTTCCAGAAGTAGATATATGACCGGATCTTACTTGTATTTCCTGATGGCTCCGCTCACACCATATCCTGTGTTATACCCTTTCCCATAAAGGATAGGACCCTCTTGCCGAGTTGCTGTGCGCAACTTCAACTATTCAATATGTACTGTACCCCTACAACGCATAAGAGGACTCCGTGGACGTGCCCTCTTGAAAATATTGGGACAATGTGATACAGTAAGAATGCCAAGTGTGCCGGCACACTTCTGTCTTTTGCATGCAAAAGACAATAACAACTGACAGCAGTGGAGCCGGTAGGAGAACCTGCCGAGCCAGATAACGGAGCCTACAGCGCTCTGAAGCAGGCGATTGAAGCTGCATCAGATGGTAAAGAAACTACGGTTACACTGGCAGGGGATATCGCCGGGGTGACGACGGAGCAGATCATCACCATTCCGGAAAACAAGAATATTATCTTGGACATGGAGGGCCACAGTATTACCGTGGCGTCGGACTTTACGGGCAGGCCGATTGTGAACAAAGGTACCCTGACGGTAACGGGGAACGGCACAATCGATGCGTCTGCATCTAAGACAGGCGGATATGGCGCGATTGACAATTATGGTACACTGACTATCGAAAACGGTACATATACTGGCTCAGTTGATGCAAGTGGCGCTTCCATTAAAAATCGCCCTGATAGTGTTTTGACGATTCGGGATGGAACGTTTAGCGGAGCGGTGACAGTGGTTTATAACGTAAGCGTCAAACGAAAAAGAATGGAGGCGAGCAAAATAAGAAGGTGACGGTCGCCCCATTCAGCAGGCTGTTGTTGTCCTTGTCATGGCAGACATCCATATGTAGGTAATTTTAATCTGGAGGACTTGTTATGAAACAACGTATTCACTGCGCAGCCCTCGCCACGACCCTGTGTCTCGCCCTGCTTCCGGTCCAGGCCGCGGCCCTCACAGTCACCGACCGGCCCCAGCCCGGAACCACCCAGGGCCAGCCTTTCGAGCACGATCCCGACACGGCGGGCAGCGACAGCTTCCGCATCCCCGGTCTGACCACCCTGCGGGACGGCGCCCTGCTGGCAACGGCAGACGCCCGCTGGAACACCACCTACGACGGCGGCGGACTGGACACCATCGTCTCCCGCTCCGAGGACAACGGTGAAACCTGGAACTACAACTTCGCCAACTACCTAGGGGACAACGGCAATGAGTACAGCGGAGACGGTTCCACCTGCTTCATCGACCCCTCGGTGGCGGTGAAATATGAAGGCAGTCAGGAGACCATCTATCTGCTGGCCGATCTCTACCCCTACGGTGTGGCCCTCAACGGCAGCGGTAATCTGTGGCCCGCCAAGGAGACCGGCTTTGACGGCCAGGGACGGCTCCTCCTCTCCACCGACTCGTACGGCAATGAGGTACAGGGTAATAATCAGACTTATACCTACGATTACTACCTGGATGGCGATACCATCAAGTCGGTCTCCGGCGATACCCCGGTGGAGGGGCTCACGGTGGACGAGCATTTCAATGTGACCGGAACCTACAATGGCCAGCCGGTCGACAGCAACCTCTTCTTCCAGAACGCTCCCTTCAAGGTCCAGCGCACCAGCTTCCTCTATCTTGTGACCTCCACTGACGGCGGCAAGAGCTGGAGCGTCCCCACCCTGCTCCCCTTGAAGAAGGACAGCGAGCGGGCTTATCTGGTGGCCCCCTCCAAGGGCCTTGTCACCAGCCGGGGGGAGATCGTGTTCCCCTGCTACTCCTTTGAGAACACCGGCAGCTCTCAGCCCCAGCACATCAGCTTTCTCTACTCTGAGGACGGTGTGAACTGGGCGCGGAGCGAGGACGATCCCAGCTCCACCGCCGATCAGTGGGACTCCGAGTCGGTGGCGGTGGAGCTCTCCGACGGACGGTTGCGCTTCTTCGCCCGCAATAACCACACCAAGCGATTGAGCTATTTTGACTTTATCCCCGGCACAGCCGGCCTTGCCGACGGCTATTGGGAGAATCGGGTCAACACCAGCGTCATCACCAACTCCAACTGCCAGATCTCCGTCATTGAGTACTCCCATACCTCCCAAGGAAAGGAAGTCCTTCTGATCTCCTGCCCCGCCAGCTCCAATCCGAACGGAGACAACCAGTCCGGTGCAAGCTACCGAAATAACGGCAAGATCTTTGTGGCCCGGGTGAACAGGGACGCAGACATGACCCTGGAGTGGGTGGACAGCGCCACCATCGACATCGACCCCAGCCGGAGCGATGACCCCTTCATGTACTCCGCCATTACCGAGCTGACTCGGGACGGGAACGGCGCAGAGACCGGCGATATCGCCATTCTCTACGAGATGAACGAAAATGGCTGGGGTGCTGGTATTGGCAAGTACTATGAGATGACCTTTGAGACCCGGTCACTCTCGGGTATCGACTTTGACCCCATCTTCACAAAACAGCCCGTCAACAATGGCGGTCCCCTGACCCTGGGGGATAAAAGTCTCCAACTGAGCGTCGAGACCGACATCACCGCCAACGTCACCTATCAATGGTACAAAAAGACGGATGCAGGCGAGATGGCCATTAACGGTGCGATCGAAAAGACCTACACGGTGGACACTGATGCGCTGGGTCTGGGCGAACATCAGCTCTTCTGCCGGGCCATCAACGGCAGCTGCACAGTGGACAGCAATCCGGTCAAGGTCCAGGTGATCCCCGCTCCCGTCACCTACACCATCACCCTGGACGCCCAGGGCGGTTCTGGCACGGCGGCCAGCCTGACCACCAATGCGGATGGTAAGCTCACCTCCCTTCCCACCCCCACCCGAGCGGGCTACGCTTTCAACGGCTGGTACACCCTTCCTACCAGCGGCGATAAGATCACGACCGACACGGTTTTCCAGGCCAACGCCACCATCTACGCCCAGTGGACGGCGAACAGTTCCGGTGGCGGTTCTTCCTCCGGCTCGACCCGGTACACAGTGAGCGTGGAGGGCATGGACAACGGCAGCGTGAAGGTGAGCCCCACCCGCGCCTCCAAGGGGAGCACGGTGACTGTCACCGTGAAGCCCGACGAGGGGTATGAGCTGGACAAGTTGACCGTCACCGACAAGAACGGCGATTCCGTCAAGCTCACCGACAAGGGCGACGGCAAGTACACCTTCAAAATGCCTGCCTCCAAGGTCACGGTGGAGGCCGTGTTCACGGCGGTGGAGCCGGAGGGCCTGCCCTTCACCGATGTAACGAGCGGCGACTGGTTCTATGACGCCGTGGCGTATGTGTACGACAAGGGGATGATGGAGGGGACCACGGACACCACCTTCGCCCCCACCATGAACCTGACCCGGAGCATGATCGCCCAGGTACTCTACAACCTGGAGGAGCGGCCGGAGGCACCCGGCGCGGCGGGCTTCCCCGACGTGGCGGCGGGCGCGTGGTACGCCGACGCGGTGAACTGGGCGGCGGCCCGCGGCATCGTGAAGGGGTACGACACCGGCGCGTTTGGGCCGGAGGACAGCGTGACCCGGGAGCAGCTTGCGGCGATTCTGTACCGCTACGCGCAGGCGAAGGGCTATGACACCACCCAGGGCGGGATGGCCGTGCGGGAGTTCAGCGACTCCGCCAGCATCTCCGACTGGGCGCAGACGGCCATGAGCTGGGCGGTCAATGCGCAGGTGCTCTCCGGCAAGGGGAACGGCGTCCTGGATCCCCAGGGCACCGCGACCCGCGCCGAGGTGGCCCAGATGCTGATGAACTTCGGCGAGCACGTGGGCTGAACACAGCCGGTCAAAAAGCAAAATCCCCCCGGAATCCCATTGGGATTCCGGGGGGATTTTATTGCTTCGCTTATTCGGCGTCCTCCTCCGATTCAGAGGGGGCCAGCTTGGTGACGGTGGCCCACTCTACCCGGCGGTCGGTCAGCTCCTCCACCCGGATGTGCAGGCCGTACAGCTCCACCTCGGGGTGGCTTCCGTCCTCCGGGATCACGTTGAGCTGGGCAAAGACCAGGCCGCCCAGAGTCTCGGACTCCTCGTCCTCGGGAAATTCCATGTCCAGGGCCTCCGCCACATCGTCCAGCTCCGCCGAGCCGGCAATGCGCCAGCGGTTGTCGCCCAGGGCGATGATCTCCTGATCCTCCTGGGGATCGAACTCGTCGTAGATGTTGCCCACAATCTCCTCCAGCAGATCCTCCATAGTCACGAGGCCGGCGGTGCCGCCGTACTCGTCCACCACAATGGACAGGTGGATCTTCCGGCTCTGCATGTCGCGGAAGAGCTTATCGGTGCGCACCGACTCGGGCACGAAATAGGCCGGGCGCAGCAGCTCCCGCACCGGGCGGGGGGAGGCTTTGCGGGCGTTGAGCAGCCAGTCGCGGGTGTTCAGGATGCCGATGATGTCGTCGGCGTCCTCCTCATACACCGGGAAACGGGACAGGCCGGAGGACTCGATGGTCTGCGCGATCTCCTCCGCCGTGTCGTCCACCCACAGCATCACCATGTCGGTGCGGTGGATCATCACGTCCCCGGCGGTCATGTTGTCAAATTCGAAGATGTTCTCGATCATCTCCTTCTCACCGGCCTGGATGGCGCCCTTCTCCTCACCGATGTCCACCATCATGCGGATGCCCTCCTCCGATACCTCATCGTCCTCCTCGTTGGGGTCGATATGTACCAGACGCAGCACGGCATTTGTGGAGACGGTCAGCAGCCAGATGAGCGGCCGCATGACGGCGGCCAGGAAGGCCACCACCCCGCAGGTGAAGCGGGCCACCTGCTCGCTCTTCTTCATGGCCACCCGCTTGGGTACCAGCTCGCCGAAGACCAGCGTGAAGAAGGAGAGGATAATGGTGATCAGGATAACGGACAGGGTGTGCACCGCGGCCTCGGCGGCGGCGGTCAGGGCATACTGGGCGGCGAACCACTGGGACAGGCGGCCGGCCAGGTTGTCGGCGGCGAAGGCGGAGCCCAGAAAGCCCGCCAGGGTGATGCCGATCTGAATGGTGGAGAGAAACCCGGTGGGCTGCTCCACGATGTGCAGGAGACGGGCGGCCTTTTTGTCGCCCTCCTCGGCCTGGTGGCGGATCACCGCCTCATTGAGGGAGATGACCGCGATTTCCGTGGCGGCAAAGTATGCGTTGATTGCGATGAGTATGACCTGGAGTAGAAGCTGAGGCCATAAAGGGGGCTGCAAGATGATTCCTCCTCTTTCTGAAACGACAGATTGCATGTGTTCCATGCGTTACAGAACTTAGTATATCATATTTATGAAAAAAATCCATAAGCATGCGGAAAAAAGTTGCGGCGCATGTTATAATAACCTGTACGCGTGAGAGGGGGAAACCGGGATGGAAACCAAGGAACGGACGGAGGGGCGGCTGCGGCGCTTGCTGGAGCAGCCGTGCACCTTCCTGAAATGGGTGCTGTTTGCCGGGGTGATCGGCCTGACGGCCGGCGGGGTCAGCACTGCCTTTTATTACGCGCTGAACGCCGTCACAGCCCTGCGGGAGGCCAACCCGTGGCTTCTGTGGCTCCTGCCCCTGGGGGGCGTGGCCATTGTTCTGCTCTACCGGATTTGCGGCATGGAGAAGGACCGGGGCACCAACTTCGTCCTGGTGGCTGTGCGGGAGAACCAGCCCCTGCGCCTGCGCACGGCGCCCCTCATCTTCGCCGCCACGGTGCTCACCCACCTGCTGGGCGGCTCCTCCGGCCGGGAGGGGGCCATCCTCCAGATCGGCGGCTCCCTCTCCTCCAAGATCGGACGGTGGATGCACCTGGACGACAAGGACAGCCGTATCATCACCATGTGCGGCATGTCCGCCGCCTTCTCCGCCATCTTCGGCACTCCGCTGACCGCCGCCATGTTCGCCATGGAGGTGACCAGTGTGGGCGTGCTCTACTACGCCGCCATCGTGCCCTGCGTCCTCTCCGCCATTATCGGCCTGTGGGTGGCCCAGCTCTGCGGCGTGCCGCCCACCGCCTTCTCCCTCCAGGGGGTGCCCAACCTTACCCCCGTCACCCTTCTCCAGTGCATCGGCATGGGGGGCCTCTTCGCCCTGCTTTCCATCCTGTTCTGCCGGATGATGCACGCCGCCCCCCGGCTGTACGACAAGTACCTCCCCAACCCCGTGGCGCGGGCCGCTGCGGGCGGGGCGCTGGTCATCGCGCTGACCTTCCTGGTGTGGCTGTGGAACCCGGGTACCTACGACTACAACGGGGCGGGCACGGCGGTGATCCACGCCGCCATCGGAGGGGAGGCCCGGCCCGAGGCGTTCCTGCTGAAGATGCTCTTTACCACCATTACCCTGGGGGCGGGCTTCAAGGGGGGCGAGATCGTCCCGGTGTTCTTTACCGGGGCCACCTTCGGCTGCACCGCCGCCCCCCTGCTGGGGCTGCACCCCTCCTTTGGAGCGGGGCTGGGCATGGTGTGCGTCTTCTGCGGCGTCACCAACTGCCCCATGACCTCCCTGCTGCTCTCCCTGGAGCTCTTCGCCGGGGACAGTCTGGGCATGTTCACCGGCCAGAGCCTGGGACTGTTCGCCGTGTGCATCGCCGTGTCCTACATGCTCTCCGGCTATTACGGCCTCTACAGCGAGCAGAAGATCGTCTACAGCAAGCTCCGGCCGGAGTACATCGACAAGAAGGCCAATGACGATGAGTAGGGGGCAGGAGCGTCAGCCTTTTGCAGACAGGCGGCCCAAGTCAATTCCCAGGGCCAGGGCATAATAGAAGCAGACCTCCCGATCCAGGGCCTTTTTCCGGACGCTCATGACTTGCCCGCCATCGCGGATGAGCTGGAGAGCCCGCTTGATTATCTGGCAGGCCGAACCGGTGAGCCGTAGGGCGCGGCATCCCTGACGCGCCGTTTCCCCTTGACAGAGCAAGGAAATCCACATAGAATGAACATCTTCGACAGGATGCGCCCCGCCCGACGACGGCCCAACAACAGCATGGAAGTAGGAAAGGAACCTTGAGCAACTATGAACATCTTTGATATCATGGGGCCCATTATGGTGGGGCCGGTTCCGTGGGGCGCAAGCGCCCCACGGATTCCTCCGAAATGATTGGGATGCTCGGCGGAAATGAATTCCGCCTGTGTCAAGGTTTTGTCCTTTGGGCAAAAC
>OBZV01000556.1_pt1 | contig 22975 bp, 19 predicted proteins | sample 1501581 | NCBI WGS metagenome assembly OBZV01 (sample SAMEA2580257, study PRJEB22360) | human gut metagenome | biome: human gut; feature: human-associated habitat; material: faeces | place: Denmark | collected 2008/2010
CTTGCCGCAGGCAATGTAGTCAAGGAAGAACAACGGCTCGGCGCCCTGGGCGGCGATGTCGTTGACGCACATGGCCACGCAGTCGATGCCGATGGTGTCGTGCTTATTGGCCAGCTTGGCGACCATGAGCTTGGTGCCCACGCCGTCGGTGCCGGAGATGAGAACCGGCTCCTTGTAGCCCAAGGAGGCCAGATCGAACAGGCCGCCGAAGCCGCCGATGCCGCCGACCACGCCGGGGCGGTTCGTGCGGGCCACGTGCGACTTGATGCGCTTGACGACTTCGTACCCGGCTTCGACGCTCACGCCGGCGTTCTCATATGCTTTTGGCATTTGGTTGGCCTTTCTACTTATTTTGGCTCCCCTCTGGAGGGGAGCTGTCGGCAAAGCCGACTGAGGGGAGGCAAGCGCCTCTGGTCCAAAGAATTGTTATTGAGTGGATTGGTGGTGAGCTATTCGGCATCCGGCTGCACGGTGTTGTACTCGTTGCCGATGTACTTGCTCTTGTACAGCGCGAATTCAGGCAGACGCACACGGTCCTCGGGCGTGAGGGACTTCAGGAAGTCGGCCTCGTAGTCGTCGAGCGCAGTGGGGTAGTCGCCGTTGAAGTAGGCGACGCACAGGCCACCGTATGGGGCGTCGGCGTTCAGTCCGATGGATTCGACCAGACCGTCGAGCGAAAGGTAGGCCAAGGAATCCGCGCCGATGTATTCACGGATTTCCTCCACGCTCATCTTGGCTGCGATGAGTTCCTTGGTGGTGGAGATATCGATGCCATAGAAGCAGGGGTACTTCAGCGGCGGGGAGCTGATGCGCATATGCACTTCAGCGGCGCCGGCTTCCTTGAGCAGCTGCACGATGCGCTTGGACGTGGTGCCGCGCACGATGGAATCATCGATGACGATAACGCGCTTGCCTTTAACCACGCTGCGCACAGCAGAGAGCTTCATACGCACACCCTGCTCGCGCAGTTCTTGCGTGGGCTGAATGAAGGTGCGGGCCACATACTGGTTTTTGATTAGACCCATTTCGTTGGGCAGGCCTGCTGCTTCCGCATAGCCGGATGCGGCGGACAATGAGGAGTTCGGCACGCCGATAACCATATCGGCCTCCACCGGGGATTCGGCGGCGAGACGTGCGCCCATGCGCTTGCGGGCGGAGTGCACGTTGACGCCATAGATATCGGAATCCGGGCGGGCGAAGTAGATGTACTCCATCGAGCAGATGGCCAGCTGCGTGTTGTTGGTGTACTGCACGATCTTGTAGCCATGATCGTTGACCACCACGATTTCACCCGGGCGAATGTTGCGCACCAGCTCGGCGCCGACGACATCCAGTGCGCAGGTTTCGGAGGCGAGCACGTAGGCGCCGTTCTTCATCTTGCCGAGGGAGAGCGGGCGGAAGCCGTTCGGGTCGAGTGCGCCGATCATGGCGTCTTCGGTCATCAGCAGGTAGGCGAAACCGCCATGCACCGTGTTGAGCGCTTCCTTGAGCTTGTCCATAAAGGTGCGCTGCATCGAACGGCGAATCAAGTGCATCAGCACTTCGGTGTCGGAGTTCGAATGGAAGATGGCGCCTTCGTCTTCAAGCTTGCGGCGCAGTGACGGGCAGTTCGTCAGGTTGCCGTTATGGCACAGAGCCACGTCGCCGTCATGGAAGCGGAAGATGAACGGCTGGATGTTGTCCGTGGTGCCCGAGCCGGCCGTTGCGTAACGCACGTGGCCGATGGCGCAATTGCCCTTCAGTCGTTCGATTTCGCGCTCATCGCCGAACACCTGGGTGAGCAGGCCGAGTCCGCGATGACCGATGAGATGACCGTTATCGTTGGAGACGATGCCGGCACCTTCCTGACCGCGATGCTGCAGCGCGTGCAGGCCAAAATAGGTGAGTCGTGAGGCGTCGGGGTGGCCCCATACGCCGAAGATGCCACATTCCTCGTGAATGTCTTCGAGTTCAGCCGACAAGCCAAAGCTCCTTTTTCAAACAGGGGATTAACTATCTATCAACCCTACCAATCGGCGGCTACATCGCGTGTTGTGGGGTGGTGGAACTTGTTGGGGTTTGCGGACGCGGTTTAAGCACCAGATCAGTCAAGTATGAATAGTGGCTTAGGATTTTGGCCTTTCGCTGTTTGTGGTGGGTGGTTGTGGTGTGGGGTGATGCCGACGGGTAGGTTGGAAGCATGGATACCTCTTACCTGTTCACCGCCGCATTACCTGGTGCTCCACTTTGTGCTCAAGCGTGATACCGAATTGTCGGTGTGACGTGATCGGTTGACTTTCGTCAACGCAATTTGAAAGGCTCCGACGGGATTATCCGTCGGAGCCTTTCGTCGTATGAATCCGGTGCTTGTTTTTCGGCTTCGTCTCAGTGCCTGAAATGGCTGAAGAACTCGATGGTCTCGGGATCCTGCGACTCGTCCATCACCTCAGCGGGTGTGCCGTTCTCGGCGATGACGCCGTGACGGAGCAGTACGATGCGGTCGGCCGCTTCGTGGGCGAAGCTCATTTCGTGCGTGGCCATGAGGATTGTGGTGCCTTGGGCCTTTAACTCGGCAACCATGTTGAGCACTTCGCCGACCAGCATCGGATCAAGAGCGGATGTGATCTCGTCAAGCAGCAGCAGTTCCGGGTCGGTCATCAGTGCGCGCGCAATCGCCACGCGCTGCTGCTGGCCGCCAGAGAGCTGATCGGGGTAGGCACTGGCTTTATCGCGCATGCCGATGCGTTCAAGCAGTTCCATAGCGCGGGTTTCGGCGCGATCCTTGCTCCAGTGGTGAACCTTGATTGCGGCAAGGGTCACGTTCCTGAGCACCGACATGTGGGGGAAGAGGTTGAACTGCTGGAACACCACGCCGATACGTGCGCGAATCTTGTCCTGGTCGGCACGCGGGTCGGTGATATCGGTATTGCCCAGCCAAATCTGGCCGTCATCGACCTGTTCAAGCAGGTTGACGCATTTCATCAATGTGGATTTGCCTGAACCGGAAGGCCCCAGCAAAGCCACCACCTCATGTTGGTGAATGTCAAAGGAAATGCCACGCAGCACCTGCGTGTTTCCAAAGGATTTGCGCACGTCATCAAGACGCAGCACCGTCTTGTTGCTCACGGGGGAGTCACTCGCCTCGGTGGTGATATTGGTCATTTCGCTCATACCGTTCCTCCGCTGAGTTCGCGCTTACGCAGACGTTCCGTGTACCAGTCGTTCAGCAGGATGAACGGCACGCTCATCAGGATGAACAGCAGGCTGGCGACCACATACGGCGTGAAGTTGTAGGTGCTGGCCACGTCGATCTGTGCGGCGCGCACGGCATCCACCGCACCCAGCACGGAAATCAGGCCGACGTCCTTTTGCATGGAGATGAAGTCATTCATCAGTGCGGGCGCCACTTTGCGCAATGCCTGAGGAATGACGATCAGTCGGGTCGTCTGGCCGGAGGTCAGGCCCAACGAGCGGGCCGAGGCTCGCTGAGAAGGATGTACGTCGTTAAAACCGGCACGCAGCACCTCGGAGACGTAGGCGCTGTATCCCATTACCACTGCAATGGTGCCGAGTACCGAGGGATCGATACGGCCGAACAAGCCTAGGCCGGGAATGCCGAAACCGATTAGATACAGCACGACGATAATAGGCACGCCGCGCATCACAGTCGTGTAGATCAATGCCAGGATACGCAGCGGGAACAGAATAGGGGAGCGGCTGGTGCGCACCAGCGCGATCAGCGTGCTCAGAATCGCCACGCCGACCACTGCGACGAGCAGAACGCGGATGTTGAGCCATAGGCCGTCAAGCACATGGGGAAACGATTTGACGAAGTATTCGCCGGAGAAGAAGGTCTCCTTGACTCGTGGCCAGCCGGGGGAGAGCTTCAAGCCGATGACGATGACCACCACGAACACAATGGTGCTGATCAGACTGGTAATCGTCGATTGAATTTGCTGATGAACACGATATTGGCGTCGTTCGAGCTCGACCTGACTTACCTCGTGTCCGTCAGGGGCATTGTGCTGCCTGGTTTCGGTTGGTGCTGCGGTCATGTGATGAATGTCGCTCGCTTCCTGAATGCCGGGATGGCCGGGTGCCACAGGAAAATTCCCGCAGCGCCCGGCCAAGGTGTTGTGACCTTATGATGTAAGCCTACTTCACTTACTTCTTCAGTTCGGTCAGGTCGGTGGTGTACTCGGCCAGCCACTTGTCCTGAAGCTTCTTGATGGTGCCGTCGGCGTTCAGGTCATCCACTGCCTTGGTCACGGCTGCAGTCAGCTTGGAATCCTTCGGCAGCACGATGCCCATGCCGCTCTTGTCTTCGGAGTCAGGCAGACGGCCGAGCACCTTGGCGTCCTTGACCTGCTCGGACTGCACCATGTACACGCATTCCACGGTGCTGGTGACCAGTGCGTCGATCTGACCGGCGTCAAGTGCCTGAGCCAGTGCGGCATCATCATTGAACGTCTGGATGTCGTCCTTGATGTTCGCCTTGGCGTAGTCGTAGGCAAGGGTGCCGACCATGACGCCCACGGTCGCATCCTTCAGATCGGATACCTTGGTGGCGTTGGCGAACTTGCTGTCTTTCTTGACCACGACGGACTGGCTGTCGTTGTAGTAGCTGGACGAGAAGTCAACGGCCTTCTTGCGCTCGTCGGTGATGCCGAACTGCTGGATGTTGAAATCCCAGTCCTTGGCGCCGGGAGCGATGGCGGTGTCGAATGCGGTGCGGGTCCACACCACGTCGCTCTTCTTGAAACCGAGCTTGTCGGCCACTGCGTAGGCGACGGCCGCCTCGTAGCCCTCACCGCTTTCCGGCTTGTCGTTCATAACCCACGGCTCGTAGGCCGGCTGTCCGGTGGCGATGGTCAGCTTGCCCGGCTTGTACGTCTGCTGGGTGATGTCGTCCGAATCGGTGGAATTGGATGCGGTGGACTGGCCGGAACCGCAGGCTGCGGTGAACGACAGAGCCAGGATGCTGACGGTGGCCGCAATGGTACGGACGATGTGTCGCTTATTGAACATGGGTTTCCTCTCCTCAAGTGTTCGTCATGCACACGGTTCAAACCGTGCTTGATGCATTCGCGCCAATTGTATGGCTATTGGGTTACAAAACATCGATATTTTCGGATGCTGGCTATCGCCATTGCTTATGGCCGACTAGAGCCGCGCAATCTGGCGCGTAAGCGGACGGATATCTCATATTGGCGCAGAGCGAAATGGCGTTCACTGTTCGAGTGTGAAGCCGTCGAATACGAATCCCGGACTGACCACACAGGAGACCAGCGCATCGCCCTGGCCTGGCACTGTGCGCTGCCAGACGCCAGCCGGTACGACCGCATGTCCCGATACGGTTACGTCGGCCTGATCGGTGGTGATGCCGGAACCCAAGGTGATTACGGTTCGCTTGGATTCGTCGGATTCCGGAGTCTCGTCGCTGCCGCCGAGCTCCAGTTTGACCGATGCCGGGCCATGCCACAGCCAGACCTCATCCGCATCGACCTTATGCCAGGCGCTGGCATCTCCCTCGGGCAGCAGGAAGTAAATCAGTGACGATAGCGGTCGGCTTGAGGCCTCATCCGTGTGCGGGGATTGCCAGTCACGCGTGTACCAGCCGCCTTCGGGGTGGGTTTCCAGTCCAAGGCGTTCCACTATGGACCGGGCGTATGGACTCATGTCTTGCAAAGCGACGCTCATAATGAGATCTCCTGTTCTTGGCGGGTTTGCTGGTTTTTGGCTTCTTGATATCAGGTCAGGTCAGCGGTGTCACCAGGCGTTGTTGTAGGCTTCGCGCCCGGATATCACCGTGGCTCGGTTCGTGCCTGCGCCGTGCCTCACCAGTGTTTCCAGCGTTTCTTCGATGCCGGCCGGAGATGATGTGTCGACGGGGATGTCGAAGAACGCGAAATCAGCCAATGCGCCCGCGTTGATTTGTCCAATGCGGTTGCGGCCCACGTGCATGCCCATGGAGGCGGCGCCGCCCAGCGTCATCATACGAATCAGGCGATGTGTCAGATCGTCGCTGGCATAGCCTTGTTCGCGGGCCAGGTCGTAAAGCATCGACACATCATCAAGCAGATCGAGGGTCGGCGTGCTGGAGAGCGAATCGGTGCCCACGCTTACCAGATTGCCTTCCTCGAGGTATTCGCGCACCGGTGCATCTTTGCCGGTGTTGGTAATGCGATTCGATCGGGGGCACAAGGCCACGCCCACGCCGCGCTGACGTAGAATACGCCGATCCTCGCCATTGGCCCACACGCCGTGTGCAATGTGCACATCCGGTCCAAGCGAGCCAAGCTGATCGACGAACTGGATGGCGGAGGCGCCTTTGCCCACTTCCTTGAGCTGCCGGTAGCTTTCCCAATCGTGGTCACTCCAGTCGGCCGCCGAATAAGTGGTGAGCACCGGCGGATAAGTGCCGGCCTCGAGCGGGGTCTCCGCCAGATGGATATGCAGTCGCATGTTCAGCTGACGAGCAATGTCTGGAAGATCAACGAACGGTTCGGACTCCAGCGTATACGGAGCATGCGGGCTGATGCCGAGGTTTGGCAGCTGCTCCTCGTTCATCCGGCGCAACTGCCGGATGAGCTCAGTGCGGCCCTTTTCCATCCATTCGGCGTTGTGCCAGCCCATTACCTCCCAATAAGCGATGCCGTGCATGCCCTGCGAAGCCAGCGCGCCGGCGGCGTCCAAATCGGTGACGATGTCTGCGGCGGCCGTCGTTCCCGATTCGACCATCTGGCGAGCGCCGTCCTCGGCCCACTGCTTCCATGGCTGGGTCTTCTGCGCCTCGGCGTACACCTCGTTGAATGCCAGTTCCCAGGCGCGGAACCGATCGTAGGTGCCTTGCCCGACCTGCACCATGCCGCTGTACTGCAGATGAGTGTGCGCGTTGATCAATCCGGGGGTGAGCACCCCATCCCAATGCCGTTCATGGATGGTGCCGTGAGCCGTCATTTCCTGCTTCAGCGCCTTCAGCACCCAGCGGCGTTTACCTACATGAACCACGCGGTCGCCATGTATGGCAACTGCGCCATCGATGATGACGGGGCCCGTCACGGGGATGATGAGTTTGGCGGAATACAGTGTCACATCATCGATAAGCTCGGTATCGACGGTCGGCCAGGTGTTGTCGGTCATATTCTCCTCGCTGCGTTGTGTTCGGTGCCGTGTCTATGGCTATCGGTCGGCGTTCTCTCGGTCGTTTTCCGCGAATCTGGTCAGTCGCCAATTGTAGCCGTTGTCCTCCACGGCATGGCTGGCTCGGTATCCGCGCGCCTTGAGCGCGCTGGCGGCGATGCGCTGGTCGGTCGCTGCGTCAAGTCTGATAAGCGTGTGATCCAGTGTGCCTCGATGTTCCAGAAGATATGCGACGGCGCTGGCCTGTACGGCGAAGCTCAGATCCATGATCTCGATTGGATTGCCGCCTCCCACCGTGTAGTTCACGCCATCGCCGTCGGCGATTAGCGTGAGCGTTGGTCCGTCGGGAACATTGAGTTGCACGGTGTCCCTGTTGACCTGTGGGGTGAAGTCGCTTACCTCGTCCAAGGCGATTTCGTTGGCGATGCCGCCGATCACTGCGAGCGCCGCGCCCTCGTGCATTGCGCGCATGTGCTCAGGTGTGACCGTATGTCTCACGCCAGTGGCGGACACCACCATATCCGCGCAGGGGAGTGCCTCGTCAATGTCTTGTGCGGCGAAGCCGTCGAACACCGCTTTGAGTGAAGCCACTGGATCGATATCGCAGATGGTGACTTCGGCGCCAAGCGCGCGAATGCGCCGTGCGAAGCCTTGGCCGACCGGGCCGTAGCCGATGACGGTGACGTTCTTACCGTCGAATGCATGCTCGCCGAGAATGCGCTGCATGGTGGTCACGCATGTCTCCCCAGTGCCGTGGGCGTTGTCGAATCCGGTTTTCAGCACACTGTCGTTAACGGCTACGACCGGGTAGGTGAGGGCTCCCGCTTCCTGCATCTGCTGGAACGCGCGTACGCCGCTGGTCGTTTCCTCGGCCACTCCAATGAGGTTCGCCGTGAGTTCGGGGCGTTCGAGCGAAGCGAGACGGGCGAAGCTGGCACCATCGTCGATGATGATGTCCGGCTGTATTTCGTCCAGCAGGTGCAGGGCCGCCTCGTGCGCCTGTTCCGCGGTCCAGTCTCGGCTGGATTCGACCGTGATTCCTTCCCGGCGCAGCTGTTCCGCCACTCGGGGATCCGTGGAATCCGGGCCGCAATATACGCCGACGATTGCGCCGGCGGCCTTAAGCTTGCGCAGCAGAATCGCGGTCTTTGGCTCCAGTATCAGACAGACGGCAATACGAATGCCTGAGAAATCGACGCGAGTGGTGAGGCTATCCATGGTGTCGCGTAATACCGGCATGTGCTGTTCCGCGTACTCCATTGCCTCCAGTCCGCTTGCCTTGCGCATATCGGTGATGGAATCGATGCTTTGTGTGCCGTCGCATAGGAATTCCTCGTTGTGCTCGTCGGTCATCGTGGCATCTTCGACGGTCATGCCCCATTGCTGGGCCTGAGACTTGATTTCGGCATGCTTCTGTGGCTCCGGAATCGCGAGTCGGGCTCCTGCCAGTGATCGATTCGTCTTCTGGGATCGGGCTGCCGCCCACGCTGCAAAATCGCTGTCTGCTGTAATGCTTTTCTTCATATTCCCCATGGTACGCATGCATGCCGCTGCTCCGCCGCTGCGCGTGTGGCGTGGGTGAAGAGCGTGCTTGGGCGCGTTGCGTGCGTCGACTTCGGCAGCTTCGAACAGGCATGTTGCATCGAACAAATGTTCGACTGTGTTGATATGCTGGTCGGGCCAGCGGTGGTAAGGAGGTGATGGCGATGGGCAGCGGAACGGTATCGACGCAACGCGAGCATACCTATATTGCCATTGATCTCAAGTCCTTCTATGCCTCGGTGGAGTGCGTGGCTCGTGGGCTCGACCCGTTGACCACGCATCTGGTGGTGGCCGATGAAACCCGCACCGATAAGACAATATGTTTGGCGGTCTCACCCTCGCTGAAGAACTATGGCATTCCTGGCCGTGCGCGGCTATTCGAGGTAAAACAGCGCCTGAATGGAGTCAACATCGAGCGCGCGGTCCATGCTCCCGGCGGCCGATTAATCGGGGAGTCCTGCGATGCGTGCGACCTGGAACGCTCGCCGGGGCTCAAAGCCTCGATGGTCATCGCCAAGCCGCGCATGGCGCACTATCTGGAAATCAGCGGGCAAATATATGGCATCTACCTCAAATACGCCGCACCCGAGCACATCCATGTCTACTCGATTGACGAGGTGTTCATCGACGCCACGCCATATCTGCGCTCGCTGGGTATGGGGCCGCATGCGATGGCGCGAACCATCGTGCGCGAAATCCTCACCAAAACCGGCATCACCGCCACTGCCGGCATCGGCTCCAACATGTATCTGGCCAAAGTCGCCATGGATATCGTCGCCAAGCACATGCCCGCCGACAAGGACGGCGTGCGCGTGGCCGAACTGAATGAAATGTCATATCGTCGGCTGCTTTGGGATCATCGTCCGCTCACCGATTTTTGGCGGGTTGGGCGCGGCTATGCCAAGAAGCTCGAGCATGCCGGACTGATGACCATGGGCGATATCGCCCGATGCTCGGTGGGTCGTGCTTCGGATTACTACAACGAAGACCTGCTGTATCGCATGTTCGGTGTCAATGCCGAACTGCTCATCGACCATGCGTGGGGCTGGGAGCCGTGCGAAATCGCGGATATCCGATCCTATGAGCCAGGTGCGCACAGCATTAGCAGTGGGCAGGTGCTCACCGGCCCCGCCGACTATGCCACGGCCCGGCTGATCACCAAGGAGATGGCTGATGCGCTGGCCCTCGATCTGGTCGATAAAAGCGTGCTGACGAACCGACTGACGCTCGCCGTCGGCTATGACATCGGCAGTCTTGATTCGTCAAAGCTCGATTCGTGCGCTGATTATGCGATGAAACGTGCCGCTGAGCGGGCGGCGAAAAGCTATCAAGGGCCGGTGACCATCGACCGATTTGGGCGCAAGGTGCCCAAGAGCGCGGTCGGGTCGATTGGTTTGGGTGATTTCACCTCGTCGTCGGCACGTATTCGTGAGGCTATGACGATGTTGTACGAGCGCATTGTGGATTCACGCTTGCTTGTGAGGCGGTTGACCGTCATCGCCGATGATGTGGCCACTCCGGAGGAGCTGGCCGCCGGCAAACGCTATGAACAGCTCGACTTGTTCGGTGATGACGGGGCCCAATCGTATGGATCCGATTCCACCAGCGAAAAAGATGGAGAGCATGATATCCAGCGTGCGCTGCTGGATGTGAAACGTAAATTCGGCCGCAACGCCGTCATCAAAGCCATGGACATGGAAGACGGCGCCACCGGTCAGGACCGCAACCGTCAGATCGGAGGCCATCGCGCATGACCCTGCAAGAGACCCGTGCGTACGACGACATCATCAACCTGCCACACCATCAGTCGCGCAAGCATCCGCACATGTCCCGCCACCAGCGGGCCGCGCAGTTCATGCCGTTCGCGGCCCTGACCGGCTACAACCAAGTCATCGAGCAAACAGCAAAAAACGCCGAAACCGCCATCGCTCAGGCCGAAGCCCAAGGCGATACCGATTTCGGCGCTTGACAATCGCTCTCGTTGGAGGAAGTCTCAGATTCGTCAGCCTACGTGACGTTCGAAGCGGTGGAAGCCGGTGATCTTGTCGATTTCGGCCATCGCGTCAGCCGGAATCACAAAGCCCGCGGCCTTCATGTTGTTCTCCAGTTGGCTGGGCTTGGAGGCGCCGGCGATCACACAGCTGATCTCCGGGTGCTGCAGGATCCATGCCATGGAAAGCACCGGCAGGTTCGTGCCGAGCTCGTCGGCCACCTTGCGCAGCTGCTCGACCTTGTCGAGGTTCTCATCGGTCAGCAGATCGTTGATCTGGTGGTCGGACTGCCACGTGGCGCGAGAACCGGCCGGCAGCGGCTGACCCTTGCGGTACTTGCCGGTCAGCAGACCCTGCGCGAGCGGGGAGAACGTGGTGATACCGATGCCGAGCTTGCGGCAGGTGCCCATGATCTCATGCTCGATGTAACGGTCGTTCAGGTTGTACTGCGGCTGGACCACGGTGATCGGGTACAGGTTGTAGCGGTCGATGATGCGCTGGGCCTCTTCAAGGCGAGCCGAACCCCACTCCTCGGAAACGCCATAGTACAGCACCTTGCCCTGGGCGACCAGGTCGCTCATCGCGCGCAAGGTCTCGGTAAGGTCGGTGGTCTCGTCAAAACGGTGGCAGAAGTACATGTCCAGATAATCGGTCTGCATGTTCTTCAGCGTCTGGTCGATGCTCTCGAAAATGTGCTTGCGGGACAGGCCGCGGTCGTTCACGCCTTTCGCCGGTGGGGAAGTAGACCTTGCTGGAGATGACGAGTTCCTTACGCGGGTACTGCTTCAGCGTCTTGCCGAGGAAGCGTTCGGCCGCGCCGCCAGAATAGGCGTCCGCGCAGTCGAAGAAGTTGACGCCGGAATCGTAGGCGAGCTTCACGGTCTCCTTGGCCACGTCCTCAGCCGCCGTGCCCTTGAGATCCGTGACCCAGCTGCCCAGTGCGACCTCGCTGATCTTCAGTCCCGACTTGCCAACGCTGCGATACTTCATGTGTGCTCCTTGATAATCAATCGTCACCGTCGTCTCTTCATGGCCGGCCGTGAACGCTAACAATTCTTATTGAAACAGTTCAACCCCACTTGAACGCAAGTTGGCGGCTATTGCGACACGCCGGTGGTGACTTCGCGGGCGCAACGAATGAAATCATCAATGACGCTCCACCGATACGATGTGGCCGGAACGCCGAACTGAATGGCATATGCGGTATCCGGGCCGCAATCCAGCACGCGCAAAGTACGCAACCGTTCGCCGTCAAGCAGCGCTGGCAGGAACCGCTCCGGGCATAGGCAGGCACCCATGCCGTAATGGCACAGTTCCAGCAGAGTCAGTACGTTATCCGAACGGGCTGTGACTTTCGGCTCAAAACCGGCACGGCGGAACAGCAGATCGGCAATGCGTCCGTCAATATCTTGTGGGCTGCCTAGGAGAAACGGGCAATGCTCCAGTGAGGAAAGGTCACCTGCGGCAATGGCGCGCTCGTCCGGCGCGGTTCTGACGGCATCGACTTGGCCATTCGCCGCGCCACCGGTAGCGGCCAAATCCATCCACAGTGATTGTGCGAGGACCAGCACCATGCGCTCGTTATAGAAATCCATAAGTTCGATGCCGGCCGGTTTCCCGGCGAAGTCCGCCACCGCCAGATCAAGATCGCCGTTCGCCAGCCATTGTTGAATCTGATCGTTGCGGCCCTCAATGAGTTCAACGATGATATTCGGGCAGTCACGTTGCATCGCCTTCACAATCGGCGGCATGATCGCCCGGCTACGCGTGTAGGCAACACCCACGCGCAGCACGCCGGCCTGATCGCCGGCGATGTCGCGCATTTCTTGGCCAAGTGCATCGCGATCGCGGCGGAATCGCTGCGCATATCGCGCGAACACCGTGCCGGCATAGGTCAATTCGAGCGGCACATGGCGTACGAAAAGCGTGCATCCGAGCTCCCGCTCTAGGGCGGCGATGTTCGCACTCAGCGTCTGCTGCGTGATCCCCAACCGTTTCGCCGCCTTGCTGAAGCTATGTTCCGAGGCCACGGCGGCGAAGTATTCGATGCTGAGAAAGTTCATGGCGATACTCCCGTGTGTATGGCGTTTGCGTGGTGTGTGTATGACGTGTCGTGGCGCGAATCAATGCCACAGTATTAAACCTGTAATAGATATCAGTTTAGTCTGTATTTCTCCTGTTATCTTAGGTCATGGCTCGTGCGAATAGCGTTGATGTTTGCGACTGCGGGTCATGAGATGGAATCTGAGATGAGGCTGTAGCCGGAAGAGGAGAGGATCGCATGCTGGAAGCGGGCACGATGTTGCTGTTCTGTGCGGTGCTGTTTGCCAGCGTCGCCCTCGGCTGGTCGATTATTCCCGCGCTGTTCGTTGGTGTGCTGCTGTTCATGGGGTATGGGCTGGTTCGCCGGTGCTCGTTGCGCGCGATGGCGAGCCGTGCGGCCGGCAGCGTACGGTCCGCGGGGACCGTGGTGGTGGCCTTCGTGCTCATCGGCGTACTGACCTCGCTGTGGCGGGCCAGCGGGACCATCGCCTTCATCGTGGCCCATTCGACCGCGGTGATTCACGCCGCCACGGTGATTCCGCTGTCGTTTCTACTGTGCTCGGCGATGTCGGTGCTGGTCGGGTCGTCGTTCGCCAGTGCGGCGACTATGGGCACCATCTGCATGTCGTTGGGATTGTCGATGCAGGCGAACCCGGTGATGCTCGGTGGCGCGATTCTTGCGGGCGTCTATGTGGGCGATCGTTGTTCGCCGGTTTCCACCAGTGCCTTGCTGGTCAAACAGCTTACGCATACGAACCTGTTCAATACTATTGCCCGCATGCTGCGCACGGGTGCGGTGCCGTTTGTGCTGAGTTGTGTGGTATACGTTGCGGCTGCGGTGGTGGAGTGGCTGTGCGCGAGCGGTGGTTCCGGATTTGGTGCGGCTAGTGCGGCTGCTACGGCTGGCTCGGCTGGCTCGGCTAGAGCGGCTGTTTCAACCAACGCAAGCAGCATAACCGATATCGGCGGATTGTTCTCATCGGCCTTCGATTTGCATTGGCTTACCCTAGTTCCAGCATTACTGGTCATCGTGTTGGCGTTGCTGCGTGTGGATGTTCGGCTGCTTATGCTCGCCAGCATTGCCGCCTCGGTCGCGGTATGCGTGGGCGTGCAGCACATGGAATGGGCAGAACTGTTGCGGCTGCTTATTTTCGGTTACCATGCGCAAAATACGCAGGTGGCCGCACTCCTGGACGGCGGTGGCATCCTCTCCATGCTCACTGTGATGGCCACTGTCTGTATCTCCTCCGCCTACGCCGGCATTTTTGCCGAGACGCGGATGCTTGCTCGGCTGCAGCAGGTCATCGAGATGCTCGGTCATCGCATCGGCGCATGTGGTGCCACCATGATTACCGCGACTTGCGCGGCGGCGCTCGCCTGCAACCAAACCCTCACCATCATGCTCACTCACCAGTTGTGCGGTGGGCTGTACGGCGACGACGAATCCGAACGCTCCGCACAAGCTATCGATTTGGAAGACAGTGCCGTGGTGATCGCTCCGCTGATTCCTTGGTCGATCGCCGGTGCCGTGCCGCTTGCCACCATCAACGCGCCCACACTCAGCCTGGCCGCCGCGCCCTTCCTCTACCTGCCGCTCTCGCGGATGCTCGCCTCGGCTGTACGCCGCCGCTCGGGATTTCGGACTCGGCATCGATCCCAAAATCAAAACCCGGGACTCGCCATCCCACACCGGCCCAAACCCATGCTCCACATGTTCGCTCATGGTTTCCATCCTAAGTCGGGCGATTGAGCGCACGAGGCAATCAGGCCGAGAACTGTTTGCCGAATTCCGAGAAGAGCTGACGGCGGGCGAAGACGAGCAGGCCGCGCAGCACCAGCAGGGAGACCAGCCCGCTGACCATCACCAGTACATCCCACGGAGCCCAGCCGAGCGGAATGAACGTCAGAGGCATCAGACCAGCGACGATGTCGAACGCCAGATACTTGGCGTACTCGTCAATGGCCTTGGCCCGCAGCACGATAAGCAGCACCACGTCAAAGACCAGCGAAACCAGACACGTGATCGGTATGACGAACATGGTGACGACATGATTCATCGTCGCCACAAACCAGACCAGCGCAATCGCCAGCATGATATAGAAATATCGAAACATGAGGCGAAGCGGCCGCGGCACGTGCAGAATCGCACTATTGATGAACAGCACGCTGATGATCAGCGCGGCCGCCGATGCACTGGCAATCGGTATCGGCCACGAAAACAGATAGCTGAAGAAGCCATGCAGCAGCAAAATCGCGCCGGTTACAAACGTGATGATTTCCACCGCCAAACGCCTCGGACGCAGATAGATCTGCTGCGCGGGGAATGCGGCGGGGGAGGCCTCGCCGCGCAATTCGTTCTGGCAGAGCGGGCAACGGGCCATATCGCCGGTGAAATCGACGGTGCAGGCATCGCAATGCTTCATGCCGACGCTCCTTTCTCCACATGCACGCCAGCGATGTTCATACGGCCGCTGATGCCCTGCGCGGCGAGAATCCGACACAGGTTCTTGATGACGTTCAGATCATGGTAGATGGTGGAGATGCCGATGCTCAGGTCGTCGCCGAACGAGCAGACCGTGAAATTCAGGCTGGCCGGTGTGGTGAGGAAGCTCACCGAACGTACATGGCGCGCGAGTCGTTCGTCCAAGGTGACTCGGCCAAGGTTCGAGACGGTGGTCGTGGTCTCGCGGTCGGCGATGAACCGGGCCAGCTCCAGCACCCAGTCCTTGGCAGGGGAGGGCGCAAGACGCAGCACCGGATTCTTTTCCAGCGCAATCATGCGGTTCATATGCGATTCGACGCGCTCGCGACTGGTGGCATGGCCGAGCTGCTCCTGCACATGGCGGGCGATGTCGGCCAACGGCTCATCGGTCAGCAATCCACCCATACCGTTGCCGTGCGCGGTGCGGGCGGCGGACTGCTGGCCGTCGCCGGCTGCGTCTGGGCTTGTTGCGGAAGTTTTCGCGGAGTGACCGGGCCGCGGAGTCCTCATCGGCTTCGATTTCGGCCGGCGTGTACGCCACGTAAGTCATGCCGTAGAAGTTGCGCACGGTCTCCGACCTGAAGAAGGCGCGCAAGTCGACCGGAATATCCACGCGAATCGCGCGATTGCGGGCGCGCGAGGGCATGACGTCGCGAATCGCGCACAGTATCGCGGCGATGAGGTAGGAGGTGAGACTCACTCCGCACTGATGCGCTGCACCAAGCACCTTGCTGGCGCTGACGTGGTATTCCATGAACGTAGGCGCGGCCCGGTCGATGGGGCCGGCCAGCCGGTAGATCTTCGTGCCTGGCGCAGCGCCGGCCTTGTCTTTCTCGTAGTATTTGTCGAAGCTGTTTTCGGCTTTGTCGCTATCCGAACCGTCGTAATCCGAAGGCACGCCCGGCACGTCGTATCGCTCGGCGATGTAGGCGTGCAGCAGCGACTTGAACAGGTTGATGGCGCCGCGACCGTCCGAAATGATGTGCGAGACCTCGAGATTGACACGATTGCGGAAATAGCTTACGCGGAACAGCATGCTTTTGGGCCCGTAATGCAGTCGCGAGCATATCGGCAGATGTTCCGGCTCCACCAGCGGCCGGCCGTCTGACTGTTCGAGGTAATGCCAGAACATGCCGTTGAGCAGGTGCACGTTGAAGCTCGGGAACTGGGCGATGGCATGGTCGAGCGCGTGCTGCAGGATGTCCGGATCGATGCCGTCCGCCAGCTCGGCCGAATAGCGGAACACGGTCTGCGAGGAGCGGCCAGCCTGGGAGGAGTAGAACTTGCCGATGTTGTCTAGTCGGTACCAAGTACGTCTTGCCACGCGTCGCCTCCCTCCGGTGCGTTGGCGGTGGTGCCGGTGCCGGGAGCTGGTTCCAGCGGTGTGCCGTCGAGGAAATGCTCGATGATTCGGTAGGTGGTGGCCACCAGTCCCACGGCCGACGTATTGAGCAGGTAGCCGTGGATGCCATCGTGAATTCGGTAACAGGAGACGTTGTCGTTCACCAATTGCAGGCGACGGGCGTACGCTTCGTCCTCGTCTCTGAGCGGGCAGTATTCGGCGGACAACACCAGCGTGCGCGGCTGATTGCTCAGGTCGTGCGCGGTGAGCGGCGCGAAATACGGATTGGTCAGATCGGCCACGGACGAACGGTACATGTCGATGTAGTCGGCCATGTCCTGTGCGGTGAGGATGTAGTCGGTGCCGTTGGTCCGCACCGATTCGAACGGGCTGGTCTCGGGATTGTAATCGTTGCCGACTACCGGGTAAAGCAGCATCTGCGTGCGCGGCATGAACTCGCCGCGTTCGCGGGCCATGAGCGAGACGGCGGCCGCAAGATTGCCGCCCGCGCTGTCGCCAAACAGCACGATGCTGTCGGGATCCGGTGCTGGGATTGTCGCAGATATATCGCCCCCGCCGGCGGGGGCTGTCGGCGCAGCCGACTGGGGGTGATCAACATCAACAGAACCACCCACCCCAGAAATCGGCAATTCCCCAGCAAACAGCTGCCGGGCTACCTCATAGCAATCCTCAACAGCAGTAGGGAAGCGGTATTCAGGAGCCAGCCGGTACTCGACTGAGATCACACGGCGTTGCAGACGTACGGCCATATGCGCGCAAGCCTGCGTGTACAGGTTGATGCCGCCTGTGGTCCAACCGCCACCGTGGAAAAACAGGATCGTGCCACGCGGCGTGACTGAGGGAAGTTCCGTGTTGGCATTGCCGGAAATACCGTCGGCGTTGCCGCTCGACGTGCTTTCCTTGATGAGTATTTTGGGTAGGACTTTGGGTAATACGGCGGGCAGAATCGCGGATATTGCCGAGGCCACGGGCGTGCCATTGGCGGAAGATTCCTCCAGGGCTTCGGGCAGGGGCGCTCCATAGGCGACCAGCGGCGTGAACACTCGCAATGGTACGGCATATCCATCCGCCATAGGCGCGAAGGCGTCCTCGACACGGCATTTCGGATTGTCGGGTGCCTGCTTGGCGATAAGCTCTTCCGCCACGCGCTGCAATTTGTACGACTTGCCCGCGTTGGGCTTGATGTAGCTGGCGGCCTTCATCGCGGCGAACAATGCCTCGTTGATCGGCATGACGACAGGTCCTTTCAGCGGCGGATTCGGTAGTGCGAACACCCCAACCTTAGCCCATGACCGGCATGAACAAAAAAGGGAAGGAACCCGAGAGTTCCTTCCCTGTGTGCCGTATCAGACGCGATACGCGCCGATTATCAGGCGGTGAAGTATTCCACGCCGGCCTCGAAGATCGGCTGGTACTTGTTGCCGGGCACGTTGACGTACAGGCCGTTGCCGGAACGCTCCGAGTGACCCATCTTGCCAAACACGCGGCCGTCCGGGCTGGTGATGCCCTCGATGGCGAGCAGCGAGCCGTTCGGGTTCACATCCAGGTCCATGCCGGGGGTGCCGGTCTCGTCCACGTACTGCGTGGCGATCTGGCCGTTGGCCCTGAGCTGGGCGAGCACCTCGTCGGAGGCCACGAAGCGGCCCTCGCCGTGGGAGATGGCCACGGTGTGAATGTCGCCGACCGAAGTCTTGGACAGCCACGGGGAGAGGTCGGAGGCCACGCGCGTGCGGACCAGTCGGCTCTGGTGGCGGCCGATGGTGTTGAAGGTCAGCGTCGGGCAGGCGTCGGTCATCGGCACGATGTCGCCGTACGGCACCAGACCCAGCTTGACGAGCGCCTGGAAGCCGTTGCAGATGCCGAGCATCAGACCATCGCGGTTCTTCAGCAGGTCACGCACGGCCTCGGTGACGGCCGGCGCACGGAAGAACGCGGTGATGAACTTGGCGGAACCGTCCGGCTCGTCGCCGCCGGAGAAGCCGCCTGGGATCATCACGATCTGGCTCTTGTTGATCTCGTCGACCAACGCCTGCGTGGATTCGGCGACGGCGGCCGGCGTCAGGGTGTTGACGATCAGTGTGGTCACATCGGCGCCGGCACGCTCGAAGGCGGCGGCGGAATCGTACTCGCAGTTGTTGCCCGGGAACACCGGGATCACCACATGCGGCTTGGCCACGGAAGAGCCGACGTACACGGTCTTCTTCGGCGCGTGGAAGTCGATGGTCTCGACGGTCGCGCCCTTGTCCTCGCCCTTGGAACGGTACGGGAACACGGATTCGATGCCGGACTCCCAAGCTTCCTGCACAGCGTCCAGGTCCAGCGTCTCGCCGGCGGCCTTGAACACGTACTCGGAGGTGGTGGTGCCGATTTCGCCGATCTCGACCAAATTGGAGACGGCCGGAAGCTTGGCATCGTCCGCCAGCTCGACGATGAACGAACCGTATGCCGGGGTGAACAGGTCGTCCACGGCGATGCTGTTGTTCAGGGTCACGCCGATGCGGTTGCCGAGCGTCATCTTGAACAGGGCTTCGGCGGTGGCGCCATAGCCCGGCGTAGAGACGGCCAGGGCATCGTGGAAGTCGGTGAGCTCCTCGATCACGGAGAACACCTCAAGCAGCGCATCCTTGTCCGGGGTCAGACCGTCGGCCAGGTAGCGCGGCGCGATGCGTACGATACGGTGATCGGCGTCCTTGAATTCAGGGGAGGTGGCGCGCTTCATGTTGCCCACGGCCACGGCGAAGGAGATCAGCGTCGGCGGCACGTCGAGATCCTCGAACGAACCGGACATGGAGTCCTTGCCGCCGATGGCGCCGGCGCCCAGGTCCACCTGGGCCATCAGCGCGCCGAGTACGGCGGCCGCCGGCTTGCCCCAGCGTTCCGGCTCGTCGCGCAGCTTCTCGAAGTACTCCTGGAAGCTCAGGTAGGCCTTCTCATGCTCGAAGCCGGCCGCGACCAGCTTGGCCAGCGACTCGACCACGGACAGGTAGGCGCCGGTGAACTGGTTCTTGGACATGATGTACGGGTTGAAGCCCCACGCCATCGCCGAAGCGGTGGTGGTCTCGCCGAACACCGGCAGCTTGGCGACCATGGCCATGTTCGGGGTGAGCTGACGCTTGCCGCCGAACGGCATGAGCACGGTGCCCGCGCCGATGGTGGAGTCGAAGCGCTCCGAAAGGCCCTTGTTGGAGGCCACGTTGATGTCGGTGACCAGCTTGTTCATGCGTTCGGCCAGCGTGCCCTCGCCCCACGGGGTCTCGTAGGACTGCTGTTCCTCGACATGCACGGTCTGGTGCTTGGAAGCGCCGTTGGAGGCCAGGAACTCACGGGACAGATTCACGATCTTGTCGCCGTTCCAGGTCATCACCATGCGCGGGTCCTCGGTCACGGTGGCAATCACCGTGGCTTCGAGGTTCTCTTCGCGGGCGTAGGCCAGGAACTCGTCCACGTCCTCGGCGGCCACGTCCACGGCCATGCGCTCCTGGGATTCGGAGATGGCCAGCTCGGTGCCGTCCAGGCCCTCGTATTTCTTGGGCACGGTGTTGAGGTCCACGAACAGGCCGTCGGCCAACTCGCCGACCGCCACGGACACGCCACCCGCGCCGAAGTCGTTGCAGCGCTTGATCAGACGGCAGGCATCGCCGCGGCGGAACAGACGCTGCAGCTTGCGCTCCACCGGAGCGTTACCCTTCTGCACTTCGGCGCCGTCGAGCTCGAGCGATTCCACGTTATGCGCCTTGGACGAACCGGTGGCACCGCCGATGCCGTCACGGCCGGTGCGGCCGCCCAGCAGGATGATCTTGTCGCCAGGGGCCGGGGTTTCGCGGCGCACATGGTCGGCCGGGGTGGCGGCCACGACCGCACCCACCTCCATGCGCTTGGCCACGTAGCCGGGGTGGTAGATCTCGTCGACCTGACCGGTGGCCAGACCGATCTGGTTGCCGTAGGAGCTGTAGCCGGCGGCGGCGGTGGTCACGAGCTTGCGCTGGGGGAGCTTGCCTTCCAGCGTCTCGGAGACCGGCACGGTCGGGTCCGCGGCGCCGGTGACGCGCATCGCCTGATACACGTAGGAGCGGCCGGACCGCCGATGCAGGTGGCCGCGCCACCGAACGGTTCGATTTCGGTGGGGTGGTTGTGGGTCTCGTTCTTGAACAGGAACAGCCAGTCCTCGTCGTGGCCGTTCACGTCAACCTTGACCTTGACGGTGCAGGCGTTGATTTCCTCGGACTCGTCAAGGCCGGTCAGGACACCGTTCTTCTTGAGCCACTTGGCGCCGATGGTGCCCATGTCCATGAGGCAGACGGGCTTGGCGTCACGGCCGAGCTCGTGGCGCATCGCCAGGTAACGCTCGAAGGCGGCCTTGACGGTGGCGTCATCGATGGTCACTTCGTCCAGCTCGGTGCCGAACGTGGTGTGACGGCAGTGGTCGGACCAGTAGGTGTCGATCACCTTGATTTCGGTGATGGTGGGCTCGCGGCTCTCCTCGCTGAAGTACTTCTGGCAGAATTCGAGGTCGGCCAGATCCATGGCCAGACCGCGCTCGTCGATGAACTTCTGGCCGGCTTCGGCGTCCATCTCGTTGAAACCGGCGATGGTCTCGACCTTGCCGGGCACCGGCACCTGGGTCTTCAGGGTTTCCTTGGTCTCCAGGCTGGCCTCGCGGGCCTCGACCGGGTTGATCACGTAATGCTTGATGGTGTCCACGTCGGCGTCGGTCAGGTCGCCTTCCAGCGCGTACAGCTTGGCGGAGCGGACGGTCGGGCGCTCGCCCTGGGAGATGAGCTGGATGCATTCGGCGGCGGAGTCGGCGCGCTGGTCGAACTGGCCGGGCAGGAACTCGGTGGCGAAGACCTTGGCGCCGGCGAAGTCGGGCAGGTCGTAGGCCACATTGTCCACCTGAGGCTCGCTGAACACGGTGGGCACGGTCTGGTCGAACAGCTCCTGGGAGATGCCTTCGACGTCATAGCGGTTCACGATGCGCAGGGCCTTGAGGCCGGTCAGTCCGAGGATCGTGCGCAGTTCGCCCGCAAGCTGCTGGGCTTCGACATCAAAGCCGGGCTTCTTTTCCACGTACACGCGAAAAACCATGGAAATCCTTTCTTGAAATTAAAGACAATTGGCTCCCCTCGAGAGGGGAGCCAGATAATGCATTACTCGGCGACTTCGATGCCTTCGGACTTGGCGAGTTCGGCGAGGCGCTCCTCGATCTCTTCGTAGGCCGGGATGATGCTGCCGAGACCACGGCGGAACAGGTCCTTGTCAAGGTGCTCGACCTTGCCGGAGTGGTCCTTCTGGTCCCACAGACGGCAGGAATCCGGGGTGATCTCGTCGGCCAACAGCAGCGTGCCGTCGGTGGCGCGGCCCATTTCGATCTTGAAGTCGACCAGCTTGACGTCGATCTTGGCGAAGATCTCGATCAGGGCCTCGTTAATCTTGCGGGCCAGCGGGGCGATCTCGGCGAGATCCTCGCGAGTGCATACGCCGAGGGCCACCAGGTCATCGTCGTTGACGAACGGATCGTGCAGATCATCGTTCTTCAGGAAGTACTCAAGTACCGGCTCCTTGAGCGGCAGGCCTTCCTCCACGCCCAGACGGGAGCAGAAGTGGCCGGCGGCCACGTTGCGCAGCACGATCTCCAACGGGAACATGTTCACCTTGCGCACCAGCTGGCCGGTGTCGTCCACTCGCTTGATAAGGTGGCTGTCGATGCCGCGCTTCTTGAGCAGGTCGAAGATGATGGTGGTGATGAGGTTGTTCAGACGGCCCTTGCCGGTGAAGTCTTCCTTCTTTTCACCATCGCCAGCGGTGGCGGTGTTCTTGTATTCGACCCACAGAACCTCGGGATCGTCGGTTGCGTACAGTTGCTTGGCCTTGCCCTCGTAGAGCTTTTCCAGCTTCTCCATGACTCACCTTTCAGGAGTGGAATTTCTGGGTGAACTAACGGTAAAAGGGTACCAATCGAGGGCTACAACAACACTCAGCATGACGCTACGATGCGGCCGGCGCATCATACGTCGCTGCATCGAACGGCCATACGCTGTTGGGATGGCGGAGGCGGCCGTCATTGGCCAGTACGATCAGCTCGTCTCCGGTCGTGTAGCCTTCCGGCATGAAGGTATCTGCAGAAGCGCGTGTGAATACTCAGATGTTCGTCAATAGACGAAACATGACTCTTCGGCCATATGCACACGATAATGGGAGTGACGAAATGGTACAAGGAGGTTCGTCATGATCGTTCATCCACGACCCGGACGGCAATAATATTGAGGCCATGCTGAGCTGATCAGGCCGTGGACTACTCCACGGTAATCGTCAACGCATCGGCCACGAGGCCGGCCTTGGCACGGGCGTCGGCTTCGGACTCGCCGACGGCCAGTGCCACGGCCATGCGGCGGTGGCCCTGCACTTCGGGCTTGGCAAAAATGGATTCTGTTC
>OBZV01000575.1_pt1 | contig 21634 bp, 21 predicted proteins | sample 1501581 | NCBI WGS metagenome assembly OBZV01 (sample SAMEA2580257, study PRJEB22360) | human gut metagenome | biome: human gut; feature: human-associated habitat; material: faeces | place: Denmark | collected 2008/2010
AATGTTTTTAGAATTGCGAGAGTGCAAAGCACGTAGCAATTCGGTATCAGAGGGGTCAAAATACCTTTTGACCCCAACATCTTGTGATACCAGGGTCAAACGGTCAGGAATCTATTAAAATTTTATATATTTGTGGATCACACGCATTAAATTTCCTGTATCCAAAGGTTTTGACAGATGTTCGTTCATTCCAGCCAGCCGGCATTTTTTCGCATCTTCCTCATAATCACTTGCAGTAAGAGCTACGATCACTACATTCTTTGCGTCTTCCCGCTCCAATGCACGGATCGAGCGGGATGCCTCAAACCCATCCATTACCGGCATTACCAGATCCATCAGGATCACAGATATCTCTCCCTGTGCAGATGCTTCAAAACGTTCCAGTGCTTCTTTTCCATTCCACGCTCTTATTACATCCATCCTTTCTTTGCGCAGGATAAATTCTGCGATCTCCATGTTCAGTTCATTGTCCTCTACCAGAAGTATCTTTCTTCCTATGACAGAAACTAAAGGTCTCTCCTCTTCCCTGTTTTCCTCATTAATGATAAAGGTAAAACGCACCCGGCAGAAAGCCTTATCCCCTTTATCATGCGAAAAATGGAATTCTCCATTCATCAGCTTTGTCAGTTCCATAGCCACTGCAAGTCCCTGTTCATTTTCCCTGCAGGAACTTACAGTATCTGTGCATACAAATTCAAAACGGGCTTTTCTTCCACTTGCTCCGGTCTCTCTGCAAAAAAAAGTTACCTGTTCGCCACTTAGACTGTCTTTTATGGCATTTCCCACAATCTTAGTCAGTATTTTCTTTAAATGGACCGGACTTCCATAGAGTTTTACGTGTTCTGCCTTAATCGTTTCACTGGAAAACAGAACATCTCGTTCTGCTGCAAGAGGAATTGCCCACTGTTTTACCTCATCTAACAGTTTTTCCAGATCAAAAACTTTCTGCTCCAAAGTCACAGTTCCTGATGGCAGACAGTCCATATCCACCTTATCTGAGGTCAGCATTTTATCCTGACATGCCATTTCCCGAATAAGCTGCTCTTTTTCCTCTTTTTTGTGTATCCAGAAAAAAAGAATGGAAAAAACAGCATAAAGGCTGATTCCATAAAATAATGCAATATTCCTTAAATGGAATACTTCATCAGATGGGTAAAATACATACAGGTCATAATCACCTTCATGATCCAGACTTCCGTAGTAAGTACAGCCATAATAATGCAAGGACAGCAGTTTCCCTGGCTGTGCCCCTTCTTCTATCTCACTGATAAAAGGCGCTTTGTCCAGTTCTCTTCCCCGGTAGTCATCATAATTTGAACAGAGTACCTGTTCTTTATTACAAATAAGGATCACCCCGTTCATCTCTAACTGACTGCCTGTAAGAAGTTCTTCCACATATCCACGAACTGCAGCCTTTGTCTCTTCTTCCTCTATAGATCCCATCAGCGCATCAAAACCACGGCACTTTTCTTTTAAAAATCCTAAAGTCTCTTCTGTATAAGAGAATGCCCTGTTTTTCCCAATATTTGTAAAAAGAATAAATACAGAAATAAGCAAAACCATTCCGAGGCTTAAAAATATCCTGTTTCTTTTCACTTTTTCGTCTCCTCTTTTATCTCCTCTGACAAGTTTGGAAAGAACCCTTCATTTTCTTTTTTATTGAAACCTGACTTGGTTTCCTCTTTCAATCTATTCTGGATGTCTGTAAGACATTCTAACAGAAGAGGATTGAATGCCCCGCATTCCCCGTTTAAGATCATGTGAATGGCTGTTTCATGGGAAAATGCTTTCTTATATACACGTTTACCCACAAGAGCGTCATATACATCGGCGATGGCCACTACCTGGGCTGAAATAGGGATCTCCTCCCCCTTTAAACCATTTGGATAGCCTTTTCCATCATACCGCTCATGATGCCATCTGCAGATCTGGTAAGCTACCTGCAACAATTTTTCATTCTGGTACATTTCAATGCTCTTCAACATAGAAGCGCCAATAAGCGTATGGGTCTTCATGATCTCAAATTCTTCTTTAGTCAGCTTTCCTGGTTTATTTAATATTTTTTCATCAATCCCTATCTTTCCAATATCGTGAAGAGCAGATGCCGTTGTGATCAGGAACTGGTCAGACCACTGCAGACGATATTGATCTGTTTTTTGCATCAGGCGTTCTAACAGCATACCTGTGATAATGTTAATATGAAGAACGTGGCTGCCGCTTTCACTATTTCTGAATTCAACGATCTGACTTAGGATACTGATCATCATCTGGTTGTTCTTCTCTTTTTCCCGTATCTGGTCTGTTACCAGACTGATCAGACGACGCTGTTTTGCATATAGTTTAATGGTATTGGACACTCTCTGGTGTACAACCTGTACATCAAAAGGACGGCTGATGTAATCGGAAGCTCCCATTTCATAAGCTCTTCTTACATAGGATGCGCTATTTTCACTGGAGATTATGATCACAGGTATATCTTCGATCCAGTGCTTCCGATTCATCAGGGCCAATACTTCAAATCCGTCCATCACAGGCATGTTAATATCTAAAAGGAGAAGAGCAATCCCGGTTCCGTACTGTTTTAGCAGATTAATGCATTCTTCTCCATTTGCAGCCTCCAATATCCGGTATTCGTCTTTCAGGATTTCCGCAAGGATCTCACAGTTTATCTGAGAATCATCTACGATCAGGATCTGCTGCCGTTCTTTGGCTTCCGCACTGTCTATACCTGACTTTTCTGTTACTATCATATTTTTCCGGTTCTTTGCCTGGTACATCAGACCGTCCGCCCGTGCTACTGCACTTTCAATGGTCTCATTATCAGCAAGGACACCTCCAATACTTACAGTCAGGCGCAGCCTGGCATATCCGGGAACTTCTGCCTCACAGACCATATCCCTAATCTGTTTTAACTTTTTTGAAAAAATCTCTTCATCTACATCCTGAAGGATCAGAAGAAATTCATCCCCGCCATAGCGGATCAGAATATCTGTCTTACATATACATCCACGAATGATCCCTACTACTGTATTAAGAACAAAATCTCCTGCATTGTGGCCACAGGTATCATTATACAGCTTAAAATCATCCAGATCGATCATAGCCACACCTGCATGACCTCTCACTTTCCGGATGCGGTTTTCATAATATCTGCGGTTGTAGGCACCTGTAAGGGCATCCAGGTACAATTCTTCGTCATAGCCTCGCACTTTTGCGGTCAACTGTTCCCTTGCGTTTTCAAAGGATTCTGTTGTAACATCCAGAACATTTAAGATCTCCACCACATGGGGCTGTCCATCGATTTCCACATAACGTGAAATCTTCTGGCACACCCTGGAATCTATATATTCCAGCCTTGTCTTCTGACATTTCTCCCAAAATGCCCTTAAAGAAAGGGAATTCTTTTCCAGATGCTTAACTGCTTCTATATCTAAAAGTCTGACCTCTGTAAATAAATCTCCTAAATAAACAAGCATTTCTTCTGCCTGTTTTTTCGTCAAAACGGCACTGAACTTCATCTGCTTCTCCTTTTACATCCTATGTACTCCTGGAATCTTTTTGTACTTAATCTTGCGGGAAGTTTTTCCGCTTTTAAACGTTTTCTCATTTAGACTTTATTATAATCTATTTCCCCTGCATTTGTCCATATTTTACATTGTATTTCACTCCCAGCCTAACAGGTTCATCCACACAAGCTGCTCTAACTGGTCATCTGCAATGAGATAAGCATGGCTGACTGTATCTGAGGACATCAGCTGGTATTCTCCCATATCATCCAAATGGGTCCAGCGGTCATCTAACTGTATCTTTCCCTGGGAAATGAGCATGTTCCAGTGGGATATAGCCTCATCACTTCCCTTGATCTCATAAGTGATATCCCCTTCCATCTGGTCATCTGCAAAAACTCCTGTTTTTACAGCCCAGGCATACTCTCCCTGGGGAACATTTTCGTAATAACAGTAACCGGTTGTTCCCTGACCATTCATTTTGCCATTTTCCCAGATACCATCAGAATAATTATATCTGGGGCTGTCTACATTAATAAACTGCAGGGCAAGACAGCTCCCCTGAGGCTGTCCATTTTCAAAGTTTCCGTAAAACAGGATCTCTGGCATGGTAAGCACCAGACCTGTACCCTCTATATTTTCAGAAATACCGTTTCCGTCATAAAGAAACCGCATTCCTTCAAAAGTTCCATAAAACATCTCTGCCAGAACTTCCTGCTTTTTATCTAACAGCTTGGCTGTCTGGGTCATGTCTTTTGTTTCCATGGACTTTCGAAGATCTTCTAACAGCTGTTTCTGGTCCTGGGACATTGCTTCGTATTTGGTCTGTAAGGGATCTGATTGTTCTTCTATTGTCTCTTCAGTTCCTGTTGTTTTCTGTTGATCTTCAGACAGACTATCACCCGTATTTTTACCTACCTGTGTTATATCAGTGTCCTCTGCTTTCTCCTGTCCGGAAGCCGGGCTTCCTGCCACTGGCATATTTCCTGTCCCAAAAGCTCCTGCCGCCGGAAAGACCAGTATAAAAGCAGCTGCCACTGCCACCCACTGTTTTGTTGCTTTATTTCCAATTTTTTCCAGTTTTTCAGTCAGTTTCATGTTCTTATCACTTTCTGTATCATATCCACGCCTGCACCAGCCGTCTGCATCCTTGGATGATCTCTTTTTCTTTCAGGCTGGCATAACCTAATATAACAGTAGACGGAAAGCGGTTCTTTCCCTCTCCAATCACAAAATCACTCATTCCATATACCCGTACCCCCGCCTTTGCAGCTGTTTCCACCAGCTTTTTTTCCGGCATTCCCTTTTTGTGGGTTAGAAGCACATGGATCCCGGCGTATTCTCCCTGTATATCAAAAACCGGTTCCAGTTCTTTTAAGCCATTTAATAATGTATCATGTTTTCCCTTGTAAACTGCCCTCATCCTGTTTAAATGGCGTTCATAGTAACCTTCTGTAATAAAATGCGTCAGGATATTCTGGTCTATACGGGATACAGTAGAAGCATAAAATCCCGCTTTTTTCCTGTATAAGGCTAAAAGAGACTCTGGAAGGACCATGAAACCAACTCGGATCGCAGGCGCAATGGAACGTGAAAAGGTTCCCATGTAGATCACTTTCTGGCTATCATCCATTCCCTGGAGAGCAGGGATCGGACGGCCTTTGTAGCGGAACTCGCTGTCATAATCATCTTCGATAAGATAACGGCTTTCTTCTGCTTTTGCCCATTTTAAAAGCTCCTGCCTTCTTTTGATCGGGATAACGATACCGGTTGGATACTGGTGAGACGGCATAACATAAGCAATACCTGCCTGTGTTTTTTCAAGTTCTCTTACGTTCATTCCCCAACGATCCATGGACACCGGAAAAACTGGATGTCCCAAACTTTCAAATACACGGAACGCCTGCTTATAAGTAGGATTTTCCAGGGCAATTCCTGTGTTTCTCCCAATCAGCTGTGAAAGAAGCATTAAAAGATATTCACTTCCTGCACCTACTAAGATCTGTTCCGGCCGGCAGTGGACACCTCTTGCAGAATGAAGATAATCCCTTATGGCCTGGCGCAGGCTGTATTCGCCCTGTGCATTTCCCACTGCAAACATATCTTTATTATCATCTACCAGGGTATTTTTGCTCAATTTTCTCCATGTATTAAAAGGGAAGCTGTCCAGGTCAATACCTCTTGGAGAAAAATCCACTTTACATGGAAAAAGCTTCAGGTCATCCTGCTCTTCTTTTTCCTCTAGCTCTCCCTGGTATTTTACCTCTACCAATTCTTCGATCTGGCAGACAAAATAACCTTTACAGGGAAGTGCCTCTATATACCCCTCAGACAGCAGCTGTTCATAAGCCAACTGGGTGGTACTTCTGCTTACATGAAGATTGCCTGCAAGGATCCTGGTAGAAGGCAGTCTGCTTCCGGCGCGAAGCCTTCCTGCGCGGATCTCTCCTTTAATATAGGTGTAGATCTGCTCATAAAGAGGCGTATCGTCTTTATTTTCAATAGGCACCATTAATTCCATGATGGTCTCCTTTTTCACAACGTAAAAAGCTCTCTGTTTCCAGAGAGCCTCATTGTTTTGCTTCATTTCATTATTTCGGCAGTTTGAAAGAACTCTTCAGAGAAACGATCCTGTTAAATACAGGATTTTCCTTAGTGCTGTCCTTGCAGTCCGCGCAGAAATAACCATTTCTTACAAACTGGAAGCTGTCATAGGCTTCCGCCTGTGCAAGAGCAGGCTCACCATAGCACTCTTTTAAGATTGTAAGAGAATTTGGATTTAAGTTCAGGGTTCCGTCTGCATTCAGCTTGCCCTTTTCCTCATCTACGATATTCTCATAGAGACGACATTCGATCTTCTTTGCAGTTGGTACAGCTACCCAGTGGATTGTTCCTTTTACCTTTCTGCCTTCAAAGCCGGAACCGCTCTTTGTCTCAGGATCATAGGTTCCATGTACTACAGTTACATTTCCATTTTCATCTTTTTCACAGCCAGTGCATTTTACAAAATAAGCGCCCATAAGACGTACTTCATTTCCCGGGAACATACGGAAATATTTCTTAGGCGGTTCTTCCATAAAGTCTTCTCTTTCGATATAAACTTCACGGCTGAATGGAACCTTTCTGCTTCCCAGTTCTGAATTTTCCAGGTTGTTTGGAACATCCAGCTCTTCTACCTGGCCTTCCGGATAGTTATCGATCACCAGTTTTACAGGATCTAAAACAGCCATCATACGGGCTTTTTTAAGCTTTAAGTCTTCACGGATGCAGTATTCAAGCATCGCATAATCAACAGAGCTGTTTGCCTTGGAAACGCCAACTAACTCTACAAAACGTTTGATAGACTCTGGTGTATAACCTCTTCTGCGCAGTGCAGCGATGGATACCAGACGCGGATCATCCCAGCCATCTACAATACCATCTTCTACCAGTTTCTTGATATAACGCTTTCCTGTAACCACATTAGTCAGATACAGCTTTGCAAACTCAATCTGACGAGGTGGATTCTCAAATTCACACTCTTTTACTACCCAGTCATAAAGAGGGCGATGATCTTCAAATTCCAAAGTACAGATAGAGTGGGTAATGTGCTCTACAGCATCTTCGATCGGATGAGCAAAGTCATACATCGGATAGATACACCACTTATCACCTGTATTGTGATGGTGCATATGAGCCACACGGTAAATGACCGGATCTCTCATGTTGATATTAGGAGAAGCCATATCGATCTTTGCACGCAGAACTTTCTCGCCATCCTGATATTTGCCTTCCTTCATCTCCTCAAAAAGACGCAGGTTCTCTTCGATGGAACGGTTTCTGTATGGGCTTTCCTTACCTGGAGTATTGAAATCGCCTCTGTACTCTCTGATCTGCTCTGCGCTTAAGTCACAGACGAATGCTTTTCCCTTCTTAATAAGAAAAACAGCACACTCATACATTTTCTCAAAATAGTTGGATGCAAAGAACAGTCTGTCCTCAAAGTCTGCTCCCAACCACTTTACATCTGCCATGATCGACTCTACAAACTCGCTTTTTTCCTTTGTAGGGTTTGTATCATCAAAACGCAGGTTGAATTTACCATTATATTTCTGTGCCAGTCCATAGTTTAAAAGAATAGACTTGGCATGTCCGATATGCAGATAACCGTTTGGTTCTGGTGGAAAACGGGTCTGGACATGGTCATAAACCCCTTCTGCCAGGTCCTTGTCAATTTCCTGCTCTATAAAGTTCTTGGAAACCGGCTCTTTTTCTTCGGTCTCTATTACCATATCTTTCTCTGCCATAAATGTTCCTCCGTGATCTGTCATCATAATTATTTAAAATCATATCACATTTTACGGCTGTAGTAAAGTCACAGCTTTTGTATCATTATTACTTGTTTATAGTTCAGCCATGCGCCGGTTTGAATGAGAAAGTATATTGCAAGCTTGCTTGCTTGAGCACTTTTTGAACTTTTTTTCATTTTCCCGTTGACAAAAGCTATCCCTCATGATAATATATATGAGGTTCGCTTCTGACGAACAAGAAATGCTGCTGTGGCTCAGTCGGTAGAGCGTCGCATTGGTAGTGCGGAGGTCACGGGTCCGATTCCCGTCAGCAGCTTAAGAAAGAGTGGAAGCTTTTGGGTATCAAAGGTTTCTGCTTTTTTATTATGTCTTTCAATCAAAAAATACTATAATATTTTTTTAGGAGATGAACCACATCAAGTTCATCTCCCTATGTATTAATCCATATATGATCATTATCCCTTCAAAACTTTATGGATCATTTCAATGGTTTCACCAGTTTCTCTGGCGATATCTTCTTCTGATTTTCCAGAGATATACAGACGAAAAATCACTCTTGCTTGTTCTATTCCAATCTGTTTGCCCTGCTCTATTCCAAGCTGTTTGCCCTGCTCCATTCCAAGCTTCATGCACTCTTCTTTAAACATCCGCTTTACTTTTTCTTCGTCATATTCATAAATACTCACTTTGATCACCTCCGCACGGTTTTTGCTCAGGAACTCTGCAAGAATCCCTCTTTGGATGCAGTCCTCTACGGCTTCGTTCACTGCTTCTGACAGTGGTATTTTCTTACTCAGCCGTTTCCGGACTTCGCTTACAAACTGGGCATAGTCGCTTAATTGTCTGCATCGCTCCATTAATATTTTATTATAGCCTACATTTACATTTAATACTAATGTTTCCAGTTCCAGGCTTATGTGTTCCGCTTTCTTCGCATATAAGCTGGACAGTTTTAAGACTTCTCTTTCCTGCATATTTTCCAGACCATTGTAAAACACCACAAATTTCGGCTCCGGGATCTGTACCGGAACGCTTCCATACAAGAACAGGTCTTTTGTCAGCTCTGAATATACATCCGATACATAAAACAGGTTGCGCAGGGGAAGATTAGGATTTTTCGTTGACTGGTGTTCGTATAGCAGTAATTCATCATATAAAACAAATGAAACGTCATTTTTCATTTCTAGATAAAGGGCACTTTCCAATGTGGTTACTTTTAGATCGTCCTCATTTTCATAGTCCGTTTCATTCATAGCATTATACAATGCTAAAAGTGCTTTCTTTTCCCTAAACACCATACGAAAGATACGGTCTTTGTAATTCCGTGCTGCATTTGGTACATCTGTAATAATCCCTGTTTCTTTCACACTTCTGTTTTTTACCATATTTTGTCCTCCTTACTTCTTTGGAGGATTCCTTTTGCCTTTATCATCTTGGAATCCTCTCTGCTTTGTTGTTGGATTTTAAGCATTGAAGATTTCTAAGATTTTTTGCAAAAGAAAATGGCGAATGCCTTTAGAACTAATAGAAACATCAAGCTTAGTTTTACTATAGCATTTTATATTCATTTAGGCAAGGGGGATTTTTGGATTATCAAAAAAGGAGATGAACCACTTCTGATCCATCTCCCAATTTTATTTTACATACTTTATCTGATTACCGGATAAAATTAGTTTTGACCTTATCCTCTGCCACTGGAACAGCCACACCAGCTTTCTTTCCTGCTTCGATGCATTTTAACAGCCATGCCATGTTCTTTCCAAGGACACGCATGATCTGGACTCCTTCTTCGTCTCTCATTACTTCTTCTGGTGCATTTCCGTGTACCATGTTCCAGTAACAGGAAGATACGACCGGCATCTGGTGATAAGAAAAATATTTGGTAAGCACATCTAAAGTAGCAGTAGTTCCGGCCCTTCTGGCGGAAGCTACGGCAGCTGCCGGTTTATAGAGCATATCTTTTCCTGCTACTGATGCCAGACGGTCCATAAATTCGATGATCTGACCGCTTGGGGATGCCCAGTAAACAGGGGAACCTACTACTAATGCATCAGATTCTTTTAATTTAGCTGCTGCTGCCTTTACATTTTCCATATCCGGATCACCGGCCTGGAATACTTCTGTTTCAATTCCTTCTACCTTTAATGCATCTGCAACTACATTCAGTGCTGTGTAGGTGCATCCTTTCTTTCTTGGACTTCCGTTTAATAATAAAACCTTCATTTTCATTTTCTCCTCATGTATATCTATTCATCCTGAACCAGCCCGCGCAGGCGGACAACAGGATCAATTTCATAAATAAATGTGTTATAAGATACCTTCGTAGCCTTCTCTTAGTATATCACAGGATGCGTCAAATTTTTCTTTTTCTTCTTTCGTTAATGACAACGGCAATATCCTCTGTACCCCGTTCTGATTCAGGATACAAGGAACACCGGTAAATACATCCCTTTGGTCATATTCGCCTCTGAGCACGGCAGATACCGTAAGAACACTGTGCTCATCCCCTAAAATAGCCTTGGTAATGCGGGTCAGTGCCATACCGATGCCATAGTAAGTTGCTTTCTTTGCCTCAATGATCTTGTAAGCTGCCGTGCGCACCTCTTCTTCAATGCGGAATAAATGGGTGGTCAGGGAAGATTCCAGTTCCCGGTCAAGTTCTAAAATGGACTTAGTTGCCAGAAATGCCTGGCTCCAAGGAACAAATTCGCTGTCTCCATGCTCTCCCATCACATAGGCATGGATATTTCTGGGATCAACCTGCAAAAACTCTCCTAAAAGATATCGGAGTCTTGCTGTATCCAGGGCAGTACCGCTTCCCAAAACCCGGCGGGGATTAAAACCAGACAATGTGCATGTAATGCGGGTCATAATATCCACTGGATTAGTAGCTACCAGAAATATGCCGTTAAAGCCAGAAGCTGTCACCGGTTCGATAACAGAACGGAACACCTTGGTATTTCTCTTTAAAAGATCCAGGCGGGTCTCCCCCTGTTTCTGGGCCACTCCTGCTGCAATGACCACCAGATCTGCGTCCTGGCAGTCCTTATATTCCCCGGCATAGATTTTCATGCTGGAACCAGCAAATGCAAGTCCATGATTTAAATCCATGGCTTCGCCTTCTGCCCGTTTTTTATCCACATCTATCAATACCAGTTCATCACACACTGACTGGTTTAGCAGGCAGTATGCATAGCTCATGCCTACCATTCCCGTGCCTACAATAACTATCTTTCTTTTATCTGTTTTCATAAAAACTCCTTCCTGAACAAACACACTCTATCCAGCAAGGAGTTTCCAGAAATTTCCGGGGCAGTTTCAAATTTTTACCGGTTTTTCCAGATTTTTACAATTTTTATATTCTTGCCATCTTCTTCTCCATCAGTTCTGCATTGCTGCTGTAGATAATGGCTGTATCCTTGCTGATCACATTTTGTCTGTAAAGAGCAAGGAGGCTGTTGTCCATGGATACCATCCCCTCTTCCTGGGATGTAGAAATAATGCCGTCGATCTGGTGGGTCTTTGACTCACGTATCATATTCCGGATAGCATTATTTAAGAACATGATCTCAAAAACAGGGCGTTCCCCACCGTCCAGTGCAGGCACCAGCTGCTGACAGATCACTGCATCCAATACCATGGAAAGCTGGGTGCGAATCTGCTGCTGCTGGCTTGGCGGAAATGCATCGATCACACGGTCAATGGTATTGGCTGCTCCCAGTGTATGCAATGTTGACAGGATCAGATGACCTGTTTCTGCTGCAGTCATGGCAATACTGATAGTTTCATGATCACGCATTTCCCCAAGCAGGATCACATCCGGTGCCTGGCGCAGGGAAGCCCGAAGGCCTGAAACATAGCTGTCCGTATCCGTTGCGATCTCTCTCTGGGTAACAACACTCTTTTTGTGCCTGTGAAGATACTCAATAGGATCTTCCAACGTAATAACATGGGCATTGCGGTTTTTATTGATCTCATCAATGATACATGCAAGTGTAGTGCTTTTACCGCTTCCTGCAGGTCCAGTTACAAGCACCATGCCTCTGGTAAGCTTTGCTATTCCCATGATCACATCCGGCAGATTTAACTGGCCTGCATCCGGCAGTTCAAACCGTACTACACGGATGACTGCTGCCAGAGAACCTCTCTGTCTGAAAATATTGGCCCTGAACCTGGAAACACCAGGGATCGCAAAAGAAAAATCATCATCCCCATGGGCTAATATCCGCTCCATGCTCCTGTTTTTTGCAATCTCATATATTCTTGTTATCATCTGGTCCATCTCATCCGGCATGATCTTTTCTTCGCCCTGGCAGATGATACGTCCGCCGATCTTGTAAGAAAAAGGCATACCGGGAACCAGGAAGATATCCGCTGCATTCTGTTCCACAGCCTGTGTAAGAAGCTCCATTACCTCCATTACTCTTCCTCCCGTTATCATTCCCACTTTTCTTTATTTTAAACTTTTTGACCTGCAAAAGGGCTAATTTCCACCCCACACAGGCATAGAATCGTCAATCTCATAATTACCGCTGTCATATACATACCAGGACTTTACTTCGTACCTGTTTTCATTCCCTGTAAGAGCCAGATCAATGTGCAGCGCCTGTCCTCGTTCCATGGAAATGTCTGTACTGATGTACCCTGTTTTCTCATCCACATTACAGCCAAGTTCCAAAGCTACGTTCCCGGCCAGGGTTTTTATCTCGTCCTGGGACATAACTCCTATGGTTTCTTTCTGCAAAATGGCATCGGCCTGCTTTAACCATTTTTCCCCCTGTGCATCTGCCCGGTAATACTCTGTCACAGCCTTGGCGCTTCTGACCGCCAGACTCTGGTCTCCTCTGGCACTGCTTAAAGACAGCAGACTAAAGGTAGCCAGACACAGGATGATAAAAATGAGGATCAGTGATGTCAGACCGATATTTACTTTATATTTAGCTGTCTGTCCGGTCATTCTCACACCTGCTTTCTATGATAAACTTCAATATCTCTTCTTTTAAGAAAGGCAAAAAACTACGGTTTTACATACTGTTCTGTAAAAATATGAAAAATTTCACTTCCATGGTCAGTTGAAGTTCCATAATCAAAAATGACCACTGCAATCTCTTTCATCTGGTCTTTCATACCTATCATAATTTCTCCGGCATAAGCCAGTTTTTTACCATTTTTTTCCAATTCTCCCGTGTCAGGATAACAGTTCCACTCTTTATCCCATACTACCTGGTATGTATGGATATCTTCGCTGCTTTCTATGGACTGATACATTGCATTTGCATCCGGATCTCCAGTTTTCCATTTTTCAAATATCTTCTGAAAATTGTCATCAGGCACGGAATTACCAAAATTTTCTGTATTTCCCGCCTTTACCTCTTCTACCAGACTTTCAGCTGCCAGAACTGCGCGATTAAGATCCCGTCCGTTTTTGCTAAGACGATCTGCCTGCACAAAAGCAGACAGACACATTGCCACGCAAAGCATAAAAAATCCTGCAGCTATCACCATTTCCATTAAAAACGGTCCGGAACCAGACCCTCTATTTCTGCTCATTGGCATCCTTTCCTCCGCTTCTTAATGAAAGTTTTAAGCCCGCTGCACCTTCGCCTAATGTCTGCAGTGTGATGGTATTTTTCTCTTTTTCCATAGAAAGACCGGCGCATTCCAGTATCTCAAGGCCGTCATCCAGACCCAGACCGCTGTTCTCATCTGTAAACAGTTCCCGGATGCTGCCGTCTTTCCAGTAGATCCATGTGTGGTATTTTTCTTCCCCAACCTGCTGTTTTAGCTGTAAAACAGAAGTACCGTCTACTTCTATATATATATCCACACTATTTTCTCTGTCACCCTGACGTATTTTGTTCGCTATATAGCTTATTGCAGTGGTGCCTGAAAAATTGGCATCACTTCGTTTTATGATATTTTCATACACCCTGCTTCCCATAAGAACAGAAAAAAGGGCGCATAAAACGAATACAAGAAACAGAAGCATGGTAAAAAGACCGCTTATGGCCGATCCCTTTGTCTGTGTCTTTTCTTTCACTTTACAGCGTCCTCCTGTTCTGCCAGGATCACAGTAATCTCCGGCATGATATTGGAAGCAAATCCGTCATAAAACACATTGTATTTATCATGGTCAATCTGGACCCCGTAATTTTCTTCCAGATATTCCACACTTGGCGGATATCTTCCTTCAATGGCATAACACTGTACGCAGCCCCTTGCAATGGCTTTACGCAGTGTTTCCTGACTCCTTTCACCAGTTCTGTTTAAAAAACCCAGAGAACCGGTCCCAAAAGCCGCAACTGCTGCTAAAAGCAGCAAAAAGGATAACAAAAGCCCTCTAAGCTCCCCTTTATCCTCTTTAACTTTACTTACTCTTATTTTCATAGGTTCCTCCAGTCTGCCAGAATGCATCAGATAGCTGAAAGTACTCCAGCTAAAGGAAGCATAACAGAAAGAAGCACCAGACCTACAGATACTGCCAGCACTGCCACGATCGTGGGTTCAAATCTTGCGATCATATTGTCAATGGCTGTGTCCGCTATTTCTTCATAGTCATTAGATATCTCTTCCATTACACTGTCAAGATGGCCGCTTCTGGTACCTACTTTTATCATCTGGATATAAAAGCCAGAGAACATACCCGTTTCTTTTAATGCATCATAATAGCTTTCACCCAGCTCCAGCTTTTCAGAGCATTTTTTCAGCTGCTCTGATATCACATCATTTTCAGCCAGCCCGCCTGCCAGTTCAAGGCCTTTTTCAAATTCCAGTCCGCTTCTTAATGTCAGGGAAAGAACAGCTGTGAAACGTCTTTTTGCAATGGCCTGGGCAATCTTGCTGCGATTCTTTATCTGGCGGATCACATTCTGGATAAAGTTCACATGAATACCCATTTTCGCTGCAATACTCATTCCCGCAACCACCACTGCGATCAATTCCACTAAAACAAGGGCCACTCCGCTGAAAATCCCACCCAACCGGATAGCGGACTGTGCCACAGGTGACATTTCTGCCCCCAGCTGTTCATAGACCTTTGAAAAAATAGGCATTACCTTTACAAACAGGACAAATAAGACCACAAGAAGCATAAGGATCATCATAGCCGGATAAGTTACAGCATTTTTCACTGTCTTGATCAGACGGTCTTCTTTCTCATAATAGTCAGAAAGAGATTTCATCATCTGATCCAGAGTACCTGTTTCCTGTCCCAGCTTTGCCATGCGGACCACATAGGCAGGAAATACGCCTGTATCTTCCAATACCTTAAAACAAGGATCTCCCAGTTCTGCGCCCTCTGCCATATAAAGAAGCATTTTCTTTTCATTTTCATCTTCAGCATCCTCTGCCATAATGGAAAATCCCTCATCTAAAGGTACTGCCGCTTCCAGAAGCAGAGAAATCTGCAGGCAGAACGCAGACAGCTGGCTGCAGGAATAGGAGCGCCACTGTCTGGTCTTCTCATCTTTTTTTTCTAAATCTGCCATTGCATTTCCCCCTGTAATTCGTTACAGCTTTTAATAGCTGTATTTTGCCTTATAATTGCCACCATTTCCAATATACTGCATGATCTCCTTGCTCTGCTTTCCAGAAGAAGCAAATGTAGGATCCATCAGTTTCCAGTCATGACCATCAAAATAGATCACATTGTCCACCCATCCCTGACCTTCCAGGAATACATTGATCCATGCGTGGTAAAGGCTTCCTGTATATCCTACTACCAGCTTGGTCGGGATATCCTGAGACCGCAGCATAGCTGTCATCAAAGCCGCATAATCAAAGCAGATGCCCTTTTTCTGCGCAAGGACCACATCTACATTAGGCAGGTATCCGGATTGTACAGACTGTGCTTTTGCTGTATCATAGGTCAGATTGTTAATAACGTAATTATAAATGGCGGTAACTACTCCGATCTGGTCTGTAACTCCAGATGAAAGTTCTGCTCCCTTCTGCACAGCCGCACTGGCAGGATTAAAGTTTACATACTGATTGGGATATAAAAACGGTCCAAAGGTATCTGTGATATTTACATCCAGACTCTGGCTGAACGCCTGGGAATACTGGGTTCCCTGGATATTTTCAAACACTTTTACCTGATAGGAGCCATTTCCTTCAGATAAAGGAAATACCTCATAGGTGCCACTGCTGTTTAAATCGTAAGTGTAAGTCTCTGAACCACTTTTTGATACTTGTACCTTAATCTTGCCAACACTGCCGGTATATTTCACCATAATGTAGCCGGAAGCTGTATTCGATGCATCCAAAGTGGCTTTATCATTTTTATATACTGTCACACCGGAAGCAATAGGTGTCAGCACATGGCTTCCTGCCGGTTTGCTATACAAAGGCACCTGTGTATCTTCAATGGTAGTCCGGGAATTCTGCTGTGCTGCCAGACCGGTCATAAGAAATGCCTGACCTGATGTTATTACTGTTGCTGCTGCCAGTAAGGCAGCTGTTATCTTTTTTGTTCTTTCCAAAACTGCTCAACTCCTTATTCTGCCGTATACCAAAGCGATCCGTACTACTTATTTAGCCAGACGCTGGCGCACGATCTCATAAGCCAGCACACCTGCTGCAACAGAAGCATTCAGGGAATCAATATCTCCCTTCATAGGAATGGATGCTACCATATCGCAGTGCTCCTTTACAAGTTTGCTGACGCCTTCCCCCTCATTTCCGATCACAAGTCCCATAGGACCGGCAAGGTTCATTTTGTACATCACATCGCCGCCCATATCAGCACATACAAACCAGAGACCTCTCTTTTTTAAATCTTCCATTGTAGCGGTCAGGTTTGTAACTTTTGCAACCGGAGTATAATTTAACGCGCCGGCCGATGTCTTTGCAACGGTAGCTGTCAGGCCTACTGCACGACGCTTTGGAATAATAACCCCATGTGCGCCAGCCAGATTGGCAGTACGGATGATAGCACCCAGATTGTGGGGATCTTCAATCCCGTCAAGCAGGAATAAAAAAGGCGGTTCTCCCTTTTCTTCTGCCAGCTTTAACATATCTTCTACTTCTGCGTATTCATAAGCAGCAGCATAGGCAATGACACCCTGGTGTTTTCCTGTCTCAGATATCTGGTCCAAGCGTTCTTTTGCAACATAATTGATAATAGTATCGTACTTTTTAGCTTCTCTGACAATGGTTCTTACAGGGCCGTCCTGGCAGCCGTCTAATACAAACAGCTTGTCAATGGTCTTGCCGGAACGAAATGCCTCTAATACGGCATTGCGGCCTTCTATAGTCAGTTCTTCGTATCTCATTTATGACTCTCCTTTTTGTTCTGGTGATCCTGTTTTCATTTCCAATGCACCAATTCTTTCAAGCCCTGTGCTCACAAGCTGTGTAAGACGTTCAAATCGTTCTTCAAGGAACAGCCAGCCAACCAGTGCCTCAAAACCAGTTGCTGTACGGTAATCTGCCATAGTAGCATGTTTTGCCATGGTAAAGGATTTAGCATTACGTCCTCTTTTATATACTGCATGTTCCTGTGCTGTCAGATCTTCTTCTAAAAGATGGATCATGGCAGCCTGTGTACCTGCTTTGACCAGCTCTGCACTTTTTTTGTGAAGCTTGTTCACCTGGATACTGCCTTTGTTCACTACTTTGGCACGGATCATTACTTCATAAACTGCATCTCCAATATATGCCAGTACCAAAGGAGAATAGGTCCCTGCATCTACAGGGCCCATTTCCATTGTCTTTTTATAAAATTCCAGAAAGGCCTTTAAAGTTATGCTCTCTTCCACTTTACGCCCTCTCTGGTATCTTCCAGGACAATACCCATATCCAGAAGTTTTCCTCTGATCTCGTCTGCAAGAGCAAAGTTTCTGTCTTTTCTTGCCTGCTGTCTTGCTGCGATCATTTCCTCGATCTCGCTGTCAAGGACTTCTGCCTTTCTCTCTGTGATGATGCCTAAAACATCACATAACTGTTCGATTTCCTTTAACAGGCAGGAAATATAGGATTTGGTGCTGGAAGCATCTGCTGTGGAGTTAGCAAGTTTTACCAACTCGAAAATAGCGGAAACAGCATCTGCTGTGTTAAAATCATCCTCCATAGCTGCCTCATATTTTTCACGCAGCTTCTGTACTTCCACCATCTTTTCCTGCTCTGCACAGGTCTCAGCAGCACCTTCTGCCTTTGCATCCAGTTCTTTTAAGCGGTCTACTGCCGTAATGATACGCTCTAATCCGTTCTTAGAAGCCTCCATCAGTTCTGCGCTGAAGTTGATCGGGCTTCTGTAATGTGCGCTTAACATAAAGAAACGCAGTACCTGCAGGTCATATTTCTCAGCAATATCACGAACAGTAAAGAAGTTGCCCAGTGATTTAGACATCTTCTTATTATCAATATTTAAGAAACCATTGTGCATCCAGTAGTTTGCAAAGGTCTTATCATTTGCGCATTCACTCTGTGCGATCTCATTTTCATGATGTGGGAAGATCAGATCTTCACCACCTGCATGGATATCGATCTGGTCTCCAAGATAATGCTTTGCCATAACAGAACACTCAATATGCCAGCCTGGACGTCCCTGGCACCATGGAGACTCCCAGTAAGGCTCTCCTTCTTTTTTCGGCTTCCAAAGAACGAAATCGTTTGGGTCTTCCTTTACTTCTTCACCACTTACCTTTAATTCACGGAAGCCGGACTGTAGTTCATCTAAATTCTTATGGGATAATTTGCCGTATTCTTTAAAGGATTTTACCTTAAAATATACAGTTCCGTCATCTGCAACGTAAGCATGTCCCTTATCGATCAGTGTCTGGATCATGGTGAGCATGCCCTGGATCTCCTGGGTTGCCTGTGGATTTACAGTAGCAGGCTTTACATTTAATGCTGCCATATCCTTTTTGCACTCTTCAATATAGCGTTTGGAGATAACTTCTGCATCTACGCCTTCTTCATTTGCCTTCTTGATGATCTTGTCATCTACATCGGTGAAGTTGGATACATACTGTACATCATATCCCTTGTACTCAAAATAGCGGCGTACTGTATCGAATACAATCATCGGTCTTGCATTTCCAATGTGGATCAGATTGTAAACCGTAGGTCCGCATACATACATTTTCACCTGTCCCGGTGTTAATGGGACAAATTCTTCTTTTCTTCTTGTGAGAGTATTAAAAATCTTCATAATTCCTCCTCATTTCCGCGCTTTTTCATACGCACATTTATTTATGCTATCCCTTTTATCACTTAAGCTTTACTTTTGAGGACCACAGCATCCTCCACAGCCCCCACAGCCTTCATTTATTATTTTATTATCATAGCAGTAATCAGCTACTTCCGTCAATAATGTAATTGCCTGGGATGAGATTCCTTCGCCTATCCCTGTAAAGCCAAGGCCCTCTTCTGTGGTAGCTTTTACGCTGACTCTGGATACATCCAGATGAAGAGCCTCTGCAATGTTTTCAGCCATTGCCGGACGGTAATTTAACAATTTAGGGCGCTGGGCAATAATAGTGGCATCAATATTTTCCACTATATAACCCTTTTCTTCTAACAGTTCTCCTACTTTTTTCAGCAGTTCAATACTGGAAATGCCTTCATATTCTGGATCTGTATCCGGAAAATGCTGTCCGATATCCCCTAAGGCTGCTGCTCCCAGCAGAGCATCCATAACTGCATGAACAAGGACATCCGCATCGGAATGTCCTAAAAGTCCTTTCTCATATGGGATCTCTACACCGCCAAGGATCAGTTTTCTTCCCTCTACCAGTTTGTGTACATCATATCCCTGTCCAATCCTCATTTATTTCATGTCTCCTTTATAACTGATATGTTCTCTCGGAATCTTTCTGTGCCTGATTTTGTGAGAAGTTTTTTTGTCAGTTGTACCCAAATTTCTGAGGCGTACGCGGTGCGTACGGTGATGAAATCCGGGTGCGACTGGCAAAAAACCGGCCACAAAGGCAGGTACAGGAAAGACTCCGAGAGGACATCTTATCTGTATAAAATACTTTTTATCAGGCGAGCCACGTTATCAGAACATCATCCGCACTTTCCGTGGTATACATTCAGCCTGTATATCATTTACATTGCCGCATACTTCTCCGTCTACATGAACCGGAAAAGAGGCATCTGTATGTATTCTCACTTCCCGGCATTCGTAGGTCCTGAGCCCTTTATAACGTTTTCTTCTGCCTGTCATAGCGCTTAAAAGAAGTGGGATCAGCTTCAACCGGTTGGCATAGCTGACTACACAAATGTTCATCAGCCCGTCTTTTCCATCTGCCTTTGGTGCAAAAACAAAGCCGCCGCCTTCTGAAGGCTGGATATGACAAGATATAAACAGGATATTATTAAATTCTACCCTTTTTACACCATCCAAAACAATATATCCCCTGGAAGAACGGCATTTAAAAAACTGGCTGATACCAAGAAGCAGATAAGAAAACCTGCGAAAACCCATGTGACCTAAGCGGCTGCGAAGTCTGGAATCGCGGGCCGCCTGACAGACAGCTGCGTCAAAACCAATTCCGGCACCAACTAAAAACCGCCTGTGAAATGGTTCTCCTTTTCCATAAGAAAGAACGCCGTAATCGATCACGGAGAAGTGCCTTGGGTAAAGCTGCTTTTTCAGACACCGCACAGGATTTACCGGCATATGAAGACTTCTCCATAAGTCATTTCCTGTTCCTGCCGGGATATAGCCCAGATTTAAAGGACCATGGAAGGAAGCTCCATCTAAAACTTCATTCATGGTGCCGTCTCCGCCAACAACAATAAGGAAGCAAGGCTTTCCTGCTTTCTTGGTCAATTCCCTGGACGCTTCTCTGGCTTCACCGGTCCCGTTTGTCAGAACCGCTTCGTATTCAATATTGTGCCGGTCCATATAACCGGCGATAGCTCTCCATACCTTCCATCCTCTGCCTGAGCCTGCATTTGGATTGATGATAAAATGGTACATAGGCAAACGGGTGTCCTTTCTCGTTTCTGTATAAACTCAGTTCCATGCGCTGACGGCGCTTGTTCCTCTTTCTGCGTAGACTCAGGTCCACGCGCTGACGCGCTCATCTGTCTGCTGACGCAGACGGGACCTTCGTTAATAAGCTTGCAAAAAACAAATGCCGCCCTTGGCGGCGCTTGTTTTTTTCTGCGCTTATTACATTATACCATACCACTGTTGAAAAACATATAAAACACATCGAAAATTTCTATTAAAAATGCCCTATAGCCGTTACGGTCATTAACTTCTCAGTATATATGAAAGCTGTTTTCCTGTTCACAGGGGATATCTGTGATCTCCATATCTGATACTTCGATCCAGTTTTGTTCCTGGATACGTTTTAAAAGTTCCTGGATATCAAACGTCTGTCCTTGCACTTCCATTTCCACCCGGCCATCCCAGAGATTCGTCACCCATCCAGTCAGCCCCAGTGACTGAGCAATATAATAAGAACGATAGCGGAATCCTACTCCCTGGACCCTGCCGGAGAAATAAATATGTTTTCTCACTGTATTTTTCATAAAACACCTGCTTTTCCAATATATATTTTATTTTACATGATCATTTTCCGTTTTATCTAATTTATATTACAAAAAGCAACCTGCTTTCACAGATTGCCTCTTCATTCATAGCGAGAGGGGGATTCGAACCCTCGACACCACGGGTATGAACCGTGTGCTCTAGCCAACTGAGCTATCTCGCCATATTTAGTTAATGGATGGGGCCTACAGGGCTCGAACCTGTGACCCTCTGCTTGTAAGGCAGATGCTCTCCCAGCTGAGCTAAGACCCCATGCAAAGTAGCGGAAGGGAGATTCGAACTCTCGACACCACGGGTATGAACCGTGTGCTCTAGCCAACTGAGCTATTCCG
>OBZV01000577.1_pt1 | contig 21572 bp, 19 predicted proteins | sample 1501581 | NCBI WGS metagenome assembly OBZV01 (sample SAMEA2580257, study PRJEB22360) | human gut metagenome | biome: human gut; feature: human-associated habitat; material: faeces | place: Denmark | collected 2008/2010
CACTGTTTGAGCACGCAAAGCGTGCGAGTTTGGTTCGCAGTTCTGACAATAGGCGACGCAAGCCCACGAACAAAGGATTTTCTCCCAAATGCGCATCTGTCATGTGCACCGGCGGCTTTCAGACCTTAGTCAACAATATCCTAATTTACATCTGCGTCATTTCTTTCATAGATCTCCATAAATTCTTCTCCTGTGATGGTTTCCTTATCCAGAAGATACTTTGCGATCTCATGAAGCTTGCCTTCGTTTTCTTTCAGGATATTTAATGCTTTTTCATGCTGGGTACGGACGATCTTTACTACCTGCTCATCTATCATTCTGGCTGTTTCAGGTGAACAGGTCAGAGAAGTATCACCGCCTAAATACTGGTTGTTTACTGTTTCCATAGCCACCATATCGAATTCATCTGTCATGCCGTAACGAGTGACCATGGCTCTGGCGATCTTGGTTGCCTGTTCAATATCGTTAGACGCGCCTGTAGTAATAGAATGGAAGATCAGCTCTTCAGCTGCACGGCCTCCGGTAAAGGTTGCGATCTTATTTAATGCCTCTTCTTTGCTCATCAGATATTTTTCACCTGCATCTACCTGCATGGTATAGCCTAATGCACCTGATGTTCTTGGAATAATGGTGATCTTCTGTACCGGTGCGCTGTGGGTCTGGCAGGCAGCTACAAGTGCGTGTCCTACTTCATGATAAGCTACGATCTTGCGCTCATCTGCCGGGATCACTGCATTTTTCTTCTGATAGCCTGCAATGACAGTTTCTACGCTTTCCTGTAAATCTTCCTGGGACACAAGGCTTCTTCCCTGGCGGACAGCTCTTAAAGCTGCTTCATTTATAATATTTGCAAGCTCAGCGCCGCTGGCACCTGCTGTGGATCTGGCGATCACATTGTAATCAACGGATTCGTCCATTTTTACTTTGCGGCCATGGACTTTTAAGATAGCTTCACGGCCCTGAAGATCCGGAAGTTCTACCGGCACACGGCGGTCAAAACGTCCCGGACGAAGAAGAGCCGGGTCAAGGGACTCAGGGCGGTTGGTAGCTGCTAAGATAACAACGCCTTTCTTTCCGTCGAAACCGTCCATTTCTGTAAGAAGCTGGTTTAAGGTCTGTTCTCGCTCATCGTTTCCGCCCATTCCACCACCGTCACGCTTTTTACCAATGGTATCGATCTCATCGATGAAAACGATACATGGAGCTTTTTCGTTGGCCTGTTTGAATAAATCTCTTACTTTGGCTGCTCCCATTCCTACGAACATTTCTACAAATTCAGATCCGGAAATGGAGAAAAACGGCACCTTTGCCTCGCCTGCTACTGCTTTTGCCAGAAGGGTCTTACCGGTTCCTGGAGGACCTACAAGTAAAGCTCCCTTTGGAAGGCTTGCACCGATCTGTGCGTATTTATCCGGGTTGTGTAAAAAATCTACGATCTCTTTTAAGGCATCTTTGGCTTCTTCTTCTCCTGCTACATCGTTAAAGGTTACGCCTGTTTCTTTTTCTGCGTATATTTTTGCGTTGGATTTTCCAAAAGTCATTGCGCTGCTTCCACCACCCATACGCTTGGCCATCATACGGCCCATAAGCTGACCAATGATCACAAACATAAGGATCGGGAATACCCAGGTGGTCAGGAAGTTAAGTAATGGCGATGCCTGAGTTGGTATCTCTCTGCTGTAATTCTGTACTCCTGCGCTTTCCAGACGGTTTACCAGGTCATCTGCTGTAGTCATGTTTCCTGTTTTATAGGTAACCGCAGACCACGTTTTGTTTTTATCCTCATTTAATGTATACAGGATTTCTGTATAGTCACTGTTGACGTAGACCTGTTCTACGTTTCCTGAACTTAACTGTGTGGTGAACTCATTAAATGGTACTTCTACGGAACGTTCCATGACAGATGGAAATACTAATGCATTTAATACCATTACAATGAGAAGGACGATACAGTAGTAGTATAAATAGGGTTTTCTGTTATTGTTATTGCTGCTGTTGTCGTTTTTTACGCCCATTGTTTTTTCTCCTTTTATTTTTTATTTTAGTTTGATTTTGGTTTTGTTTTTCGCAATTGCCGAAGGTTTTCGCTTTCCTGATGTTAAAATAACCCCGCTTCCAGATTTTGTCAATAGAAAATAGTAAATTTTTATTTACTTTTAATAATTATTGACATTTCACATTTATTGTGTTACTTTTCTAGTATATGAAAATGTGTATATACAGGACAGAAAGGAGACTTTTTTATGGTTGATAAGCAGGATCTTTCTTCTGCGGGCTTAAAGTTTATGGATTTTGCCATCCGTTTTTTTAATATGGCCAAATGCCAGTACCAGCAGCAGAACCAGGTAAAAGCGAATAAAGCAGGATTTCAGGTCCTTTTTATTTTAAGTATGCCCGAATATACACAGCCTACTATGAGTTTTCTGGCTGACGAGATGGGGATCACAAAACAGCAGCTGACAAAGCTGGTAAATGATCTGGAAGCCATAGGACTGGTGAAAAGGATCCATGATGAGAGGAACCGGCGGCAGGTTTATGTGACATTGACAGATGACGGACGGACGGAATTTGAAGAAGTAAAACAGGCGATGCTTGAATGTACCATGGATAGACTGAAAGGATTTTCATCAGAAGAGCTGGGGCAGCTGGAGGATTGTCTGGAGAAATTGATTCCGTTATTGGTGAAATTCAAGGGGAACTGTTAAACAGACAAAAGCATGGCAAAAAAGAGTGACAACAAATCTTCATCTGTTGCCACTCTTTTTTACAGCACCTTACTTAAGAAAGATTTCAGGCGCTCATTTTTAGGATTTGAAAAGAATTCTTCCGGTGCAGCTTCTTCCACGAAGTAACCGCCGTCCATAAACATGACTCTGGTAGCGACTTCTCTTGCAAAGCCCATTTCGTGGGTTACTACTACCATGGTCATTTTTTCATCGGCCAGGTCACGCATTACGTTTAATACCTCGCCTACCATTTCCGGGTCAAGAGCAGAAGTTGGCTCATCAAAGAGCATTACGTCTGGTTTCATGCAAAGTGCCCTTACAATGGCAATACGCTGTTTCTGACCACCGGATAACTGGCTTGGATATGCATGGGCTCTGTCAGCAAGACCAACGCGCTCTAAAAGGCGCATAGCCTCTGCCTCTGCTTCCTGCTGGCTTTTTCCCTGAAGTTTCATAGGCGCCAATGTCAGGTTTTTCATGATATCCATATGTGGGAACAGATTGAACTGCTGGAATACCATTCCCATTTTCTGACGGTGTTTATCAATATCTGTCTTCGGATCTGTAATATCAGTGCCTTCAAAATAAATATGACCTTTTGTAGGCTCTTCCAGACGGTTTAAGCAGCGTAAGAAGGTACTTTTACCGGAACCGGATGGTCCTACTACAAATACCACATCACCTTTGTAAATATCTACTGTGATATCTTTTAATACATCGATTTTTCCAAAGCTCTTTCCAAGGTTCTGAACCTGGATCAAAGGCTCTCTTTTTTCATTACCGCTCACTCTGACGCAGCCTCCTTTCCAGAATCTGGATCAGTTTTGTGAAGATCATAACAATAACCAGGTAAACCAGTGCAACTGCGATCAATGGCATGAACGCACTGTAGGTTCTGCTTCGAATGATGTCGCCGCCCTTAGTAAGATCCTGGATCGCAATATAACCTGAAACAGAGGTCTCTTTTAACAGAGAAATGAACTCGTTGCACAAAGTTGGCAGTACGGTTTTGAATGCCTGGGGCATGATCACGTACCACATGGTCTGTGCATAGTTGAAGCCAAGGCTTCGTCCTGCTTCCATCTGTCCTGCATCAATTGACATGATACCGCTTCGGAAAATTTCTGCAACATAAGCGCCGGAGTTGATGCCGAATGCCATGATCGCTACCGGAACTTTGTCAATACGTGTACTTCCAAATACAACAAAATAGATGATCAGCAGCTGAACAACTACAGGTGTACCGCGGATAACTGTCAGGTAGATCTTGCACAGAATATTCAGCAGTTTTAATTTTCCTGTTTTATCGTGGGTAGAGCGGATCATACCTACGATAAATCCTAAAACAATGCCCATCATGCAGGCAAAGAAGGTTATGATCAGTGTAGTCTTAAGACCATCTGCAATATAATGCCACCGATCATCTGAAATAAAATTCAGATAAAATGCATCTGTAAAATTTTTCCACATGCCGATCATCCTTTACGTTTTAAATACTTGTTTCTAAGTAATACTTGTTTACTCTGCCTTAATGTACTTAGCTACGATCTCGTCCAGAGTTCCGTTGTCCTTTAAGCTCTCTAATGCTGTGTTGATCTTGTCAAGCAGCTCGGAATTTCCCTTCTTTACAGCAATAGCATACTCTTCTACAGTGAATGCTTCGTCTAAGATCTTTAAGCCTTCTGACTCAGATACAAAGGTCTTTGCCGGCTCACCGTCAATAACAACTGCATCGATCTTGCCCTGGCTTAATGCCTGAACAGCCTCAAAGCCCTTGTTATAACGCTCTACAGTAGTTCCGTCTGCTTCCAGATCAGATACATAGATGTCACCGGTAGTTCCTAACTGAACACCAACAGTCACTCCCTTTAAGTCATCTGGACCAGCGATCTTGCTGTCTTCCTTAACGATGATCATCTGGGAAGCAGTTGCATAGGTATCAGAGAAATCTACAGACGCCTTACGGTCTTCAGTTACAGTCATACCAGCTAAAGCCATATCAGCCTTACCGGATACGATCTCAGGGATAATGGAATCAAATGCGATATCTTCGATCTCTAATTCCATACCAAGTTCATCAGCAATAGCCTGTGCGATCTCAGCGTCGATACCTACGATCTTGTCTCCATCATAGAACTCGTATGGTGGGAACTCAGCGTTGGTTGCCATAACCAGTTTGCCGCCTGCTGCTTCCTTTGACTCAGCTGCTGTACTCTCTGCTGCAGTGGATTCTTCTTTTGCTGCTGCAGTTGTATCTGCTGCTGCAGCTGCTGTTGTCTCTTTTGCGGAACCGCCGCATGCGGTTAAGGATGCTGCCATAAGAGCAGCCATTGTCAGTGCCATCACTCTTTTTTTCATAATGTTTTCTCCTCTTGCATGTTTATGCATATTATTATGTTTTCCCTCAATAGATTCAGGGATGCTGTCTGTTCTATTATAATGCTTTTTTTCTTTTTAGCAAGAGTAAAATTATACATTATATTTATAAAGTTTATGCATAACCTTATCTTTTGCCATGAAAGTGTTATAAAGCGGCAATTTACTTTCTGAGAGCTGCCTGTACCAGGTGTTTGGCAAGAACAGCTGTGGTAACTGCACCTACGCCACCCGGAACAGGTGTAAGCTTTCCGGATTTTCCCTCTAACGTATCAGCTGCTGCATCACCGCAGAGTTTTCCGTTTTCATCTACATTAATGCCTACATCGATCACTGTAGTATTTTCGCCTACATAAGAATCATCCAACATTTTTGCTTTTCCTGCAGCTGCCACCAGTATCTCAGCCTGCTGGCAGGTTCCCGGCAGGTCTTTTGTACGGGTGTGGCAGATGGTGACTGTTGCATTCTCTTTTAAAAGGAGCATGGAAAGCGGACGGCCTACTACCATGCTGCGGCCTACAATGACTGCTCTTTTTCCTTCCATGGGAATATTATAGGCTTTTAATACTTCGATGACTGCCTCCGGTGTACATGGTGCAAAGCCGGTAGGATCCCCGGAAAATACTTTTGCAATATTCACCGGTGAAATACCATCCAGATCTTTTTTGGGGTCGATCATAGCTTCAATGTCTTTTTCACAGATCTGCTTTGGAAGAGGACGAAGGAGAAGAATACCGCTTACATCTGTATCTGCGTTGATCGCAGTAAATTCTTTTTTGAAATCTTCATCTGTAATATCAGCAGGAAATGTATAGCACTGGGAGCGTAATCCAAATGCGTCCATTTTCTTTACTGCGCCTCTTTCGTAGGACATGTCATCCGGATTTTCCCCTACGCGGACAATAGCCAGCTTTGGTGCCGGCCCATTTATTTTTTCAAGCATTGCCCCTACTTCTTCTTTGATCTTTGCGGAAACAGGAGCGCCTTTTATTAATTCCATAACTGTGTCCTCCTTTTATACAAGCTGTTCCAGGACTTTTTCGTAGATCTCATCTGCCTGGGAAATACCGATCTTGATCATACGTTTTGCATTCTGGTTGATCTCTTCTGCTTTTTCACGGTTTTTCATGGATTTCGTGTTTATATATACATTCATGACAGCTCCAAGAAGCGCTGTACGGGTAAATTGTACAGCTACGCCAACATCGCTTACTGCCATACGGCTGCCTTTATCTGCTAAAACGTCTAAAATTTCTAACAGTTCTAAGGCTTTCTCCATGATCTCTACCGGAACCATGCTGGCATCCAACAGCTTCTCTTCCATAACCGTTTCCTTGTGTTCTTTTTCTTCCGGTGTGGCAGACGACAGGCGGTAGCATTCTGCTAAAGGTGCGAATACTTCTGCATCACGGTCGGATAAATGTAAGAATTCCTGCTGCATGGTTTTTAAGTGCTCCAGATATTCCTGCATTTCTTCTTCTACTTCTGCATATTTTTTCTTTCCTACAGTCAGGTTTACCACCATCTGTCCCAGGGCATTTCCCAGCGCTCCTGCTAAAGCGGATGCCCCGCCGCCACCTGGAACCGGTGCCTTGGAAGAAAGGACCTCCAGGTATTCACATATCTTTTTCTCTTCTGTCATTTTCTCTCCTTGATCCATACGTTCTGTCTGCAAAGCAGACAGATTGATAAAGAAACATTTACCTTAACATACACACAATGCATATTTTGTTTTCCATATTTTTCCAATTACTACTCTGCTTTAACCATCACATCTCTTGTCAGATCTTTGATGACTTCGCCTGCAATGATCAGACCTACCACTGAGGGCACAAATGCCGTACTTCCCGGAATATCCCGGCGTTCCGTACATTTATGGGCTGCTCCCGGCGGACAGATACAGTGATTTCTGCAGCTGATCGCCATATCATTGATCGGTCTTACAGGCTGCTCTTCGGAGTAAACTACCTTTAATTTCTTTACTCCTCTTTTTTTCAGCTCACGGCGCATGACTTTTGCCAGTGGGCAGACTTTTGTTTTATAAATATCTGCCACCCGGAACATGGTGGGATCTAATTTATTTCCGGCACCCATGGAGCTGATGATGGGAACTCCCTTTTCTTTTGCTTTCATTACCAGTTCCAGCTTGGCTGTAACAGTATCTACTGCATCTACAATATAGTCGTAGTCTTCAAATGGAAATTCCCCTGCATTTTCCGGCAGGAAGAAGCATTTATGGACTTCTACCTCTGCATCTGGATTGATCTCCAGAATACGCTCTTTCATTACATCTGTCTTATATTTTCCTACTGTTTTACGGGTTGCAATAATCTGGCGGTTTAAGTTTGTCAGACATACTTTGTCATCGTCGATCAGGTCAAATGCACCTACTCCGCTTCGCACCAGTGCCTCACACACATAGCCGCCTACTCCGCCGATCCCGAATACTGCCACCCGGGAAGAAGCCAGCTTCTCCATGGCTGCTTTGCCAAATAATAATTCTGTTCTTGAAAACTGATTTAACATGTGTTTTTCCTCTTTATCTGTCACTTGCTTGTCAGTAGCATCACATGATGTTACTGTTCATATGTTTCATGTACAGCAACTATTCCTTAAAAAATGATACTTCATACCCGCTGTCTTGTCAATTGGTAAACCTTTGGGTATAATAGTTATAACTAACTGGCGTATTCAGCCGCGAAAGAGGTGTACAGGACATGAATCCAATGAATTTTCTTGCTTTAAAACCATCCTGGGAAAAATTCCGGACCAATCACCCGAAGATGATCTCCTTTGTAAAAACAGCTTCAAGGGAAAGCTTTTTAGATGAAGGAAGCCTGATCGAGATCAAAGTCACTAACAGTTCTGGAAAGACCATGGCTGCTAATATCCGTGTGAAAAAAGAGGATATTGAGTTTTTAGGAGGCTTAAAAAATGTGCTGGAGAAATGATTTCCCCAGCCATTTCTTTTTTCCTTACTTTTTTTTGACAATTTAATTAAGTGTATATATTTTAGAACATTTTTATGTTAAAATTCAGATACATATCAATACATGCAGATAAATACAGCACTTTACTTTAAGCTGCGGACACAGCTTTCCGGCAGTGTCAGAAAGGAGTTCCTATGTTAGAACTGATCCTCTATTTTGGTCCCGTTATCCTGGTAGTGCTTCTGGTGCTTCTCATCATAACCCAGGGGTATGTAAAAGCCCCGCCGGATCACGCCTACATTATTTCCGGTCTCAGAAAAGAGCCCAGAGTCCTGGTAGGCCGCGCCGGTTTAAAGCTGCCTTTCTTTGAACAGTTAGATAAGCTGTATCTTGGCCAGATCACTGTTGATATTAAAACAGATGAATACATTCCTACCAACGATTTTATCAATGTCATGGTAGATGCAGTTGCAAAGGTGCGCGTGGCAGATGATCCGGCTATGTTAAAGCTTGCTATGCGAAACTTCTTAAATAAGAACTCCGCCAAGATCGCCGCTGATCTGCAGGATTCTCTTCAGGGCAACATGCGTGAGATCATTGGTACGCTGACCCTTCGTGCCATTAATACAGACCGGGATTCTTTCTCTGACCAGGTGATGGCAAAGGCTTCCAAAGATATGGAAAAGCTTGGGATTGAGATCCTTTCCTGCAATATCCAGAATGTAACTGATGAACATGGCCTGATCCAGGATCTTGGTATGGATAACACATCTAAGATCCGCAAGGATGCTTCTATTGCAAAGGCTGAAGCTGAACGTGATATTGCCATTGCCCAGGCAGCTGCAGATAAAGCTTCCAATGAAGCACGGGTTCTGGCAGAAACAGAGATCGCCCAGAAAAATAATGAACTGGCTATTAAAAAGGCTGAATTGCAGAAAGCTTCTGACACGAAAAAGGCTGAAGCAGATGCTGCTTACGAGATCCAGAAACAGGAACAGCAAAAGACCATCCAGGCAGCTACTGTAAATGCCCAGATTGCCAAAGCTGAACGTGAAGCTGAACTGCGCAAACAGGAAGTTGCTGTACAGCAGCAGGCATTAGAAGCTGAGATCAATAAAAAAGCGGATGCTGACCGCTACGCTATTGAACAGGCAGCTGCAGCTGACCTGACCCGCCGCCAGAGAGAGGCGGAAGCTAAGAAATATGAGCGTGAAAAAGAAGCAGAAGCGCAAAAAGCACAGGCAGAAGCACAGAAATATGCCATGCTCCAGGAAGCAGAAGGTATCCGTGCCAAAGGTGAAGCAGAAGCTGCTGCCATCCAGGCAAAGGCTCTTGCAGAAGCAGAAGGTATGGAGAAGAAAGCCCAGGCTTACCAGAAATACAACCACGCTGCCATGGCAGAAATGATGATGAAAGTCCTTCCTGAAATTGCAGGAAAGATCGCGCAACCTTTATCCCAGATCGACAAGATCACTATTATCGGCGGAGGAAATGGGGCTGATGACGGTGTTGGTAATATTGCAGGCAATGTTCCTGTTGTTATGGCAAAGCTGTTTGAGTCCATGAAAGAGGCTACAGGCGTAGATCTTGCTGAGATCATGAAGGCAGATACATATGATGCCAAAGTCACCCGGAATATTAACCTGAACGGGGCAGAAGACACTTTAAAACAGGTACTTGCTGTTGATACAGATTCCGCAGACAAACCTGTTGCTGAAGTTCCTTCTGAAAATAGTCCAGATCTGAATGTATAAAATATTCGGGCGGCTGTACTTTTTAATGCAGCCGCCCGTTTTTTATTCTTGATCACCTGATTTTGATTCTTCTATATCTGCTTCTGCTTCTTCCTGAACTAACTTTTCCTGGACTGATCCTTCCTGGATTGTTTCTTCCGGCTCTTCACTACCATCCTTTAGCTTCCAGCGAAGGATCACCCTGAACAGGTCTCCTTCTACCTCTATCTTCATGGTACCTCCCTGGACTTCGGTAAAGCTTCTTGCAATGGCAAGACCAAGACCGGAGCCTTCTGTATTTCTGGACGCATCCCCTCTTACGAAACGTTCTGTCAGCTCTTCCGGTGAGATTTTCAGTTCTTCTGCGGAGATGTTTCGCAGTATTACCTGTACATATTCTCCGTCTTTTTCTGCCTTAATATAAGCCCTGGTGCCTTTCATGCCATACTTGGTGATGTTCACCAGGAGATTTTCAAAGATACGGCAGGTCTTCTGGCCGTCTAAGGACGCCGCCAGGCGCTCATTTGGCAGGTCAAAATGGAACTGAATGCCGCTGGCTTCTATTTTATCGGAAAGTTCAAAACGGACCTGTTTTAACAGACTGACCACATCTACCTCTTCTGGATGAAGGACTACGGTACCGTTTGCCGCCTTGCTTACCTCAAACAGGTCTTCGATCAGCTCTTTTAAGCGCATGGATTTCTGGTCTAAGATCTGGATGTAGGAGTTTCGTTCTTCTTCGGTAATATTTTCCTGCTTTAACAGGTTTACATAAGTAATAATGGCAGTCAATGGTGTTTTTAAGTCGTGGGAAACATTGGTGATCAGCTCGGTTTTGGTGCGCTCGCTTTTCACTTCTTTTTCCACTGCTTTTTTGAAGCCTTCCTGCACCTTAAACAGCTGGTTTTTAAATGGCTCAAAAATCCCTAAATCTTCCTCTTCTTTTACATCCAGATTGCCTTCTGCCATTTCCTGGATGCAGTTAAGGAGTCTGTGGTATTTTTCCTGCACCTTGCCCCAGTATTTCTTCAGCAGGAAGAATAATGCAATAGAGTAAAGGATCAGCGCGCCGATGCCCCAGAACCACAGCAGGGAGATGCATGCAAGGATCACAAAGTTTGCAATCACTGCTTTTCCGATGATCTTGCTGGACCTGCTTTCCCAGTCTGTCTGTGAGAACAGATCCAGACCTGTGCATACCCAGTGTTTGCAGAAGCAAAGGAATTTTCCAACCCAGGTGCGCTCTTTAAAGTAGCGCCATGGTCCTAAACTGAAGAAGGAACGGAAATTAGTAACTCCCCAGTAAAACATTCCGTAAATGACCACCCAGAACAGGAAATTAGCTGCAACGGCCAGAGCATTGGCCATAAATGGTAAAAAGCCTGCTTTTGCCAGCTCTGCCTGGAGAGTTCCTGCCATAAAGCTGCGTACTATATCTAACGGGATCTCCATATTTAAGAAAAACAGCAGCCAGCCCACTCCGATGACGCAAAGAGGCTCAAGTGACCAGCTGAATATCTTCATTTTGACCACTTCCATTCCCGGGATAAAGGGGATGAGAAGTGCTGCCACCAGGACCGCCAGGCTTACATACATAATAACGGTAATAAATCCATGCCCTCTTTGATAGTCATAATTATCATATGTATATACATTTTGTGGCTTTTCCTCATTCCAGCTGCCAAGTTTCGTTGGCTGACAGCGGAATTTGACTGTCATGTTCCTTGGGCCGCTAAATTCCAGACCAGATCTATGGTAGCTGTTTGTAAGTCTTGCAGCCAATGGATCATAGAATTCAAAACGGCCAATGGAACGGATCAGGCCGGAGCAGTTGCTTTCAAGACCTGTTACATCTGACACAGTCAGCCTCCCATTTTCATCAAAATGTACGGTAAACTGAAGCTCATTGTCCGCTACTGTCCGGGAGAATATTTCCTCAGGACTATTTACATTGCTGCGCAGGTATCCGCCCTGTGGATCCATGACCCCATAGGAGATACGTTCATTATACTGGTTATAAAGATTATTCCAGGTGGTTCCCAGTTCATCGATCAGATCCTTTATTTCTTCTCTGAAAGCCATAATATCTTCTGCGTCTTCATTTCCAGCTGCCTGCTGCTGTTCTGTAATGGCCGGGTCTGCTGCCTCTGCTAAGGCTTCTGTCTGAGCCACCGTCTGACCGGATGTATGATCTGCACTTTCTGTTGCAACCACATTTTCTGCCACATCTGCACTGACCACTGCATCTGCACCAGATACCGGATCCGTCTTTTTTTCTGTTTCCGGTACATTCTGTGCATCTTCTCCATGCAGAACATCCACAGCCCCGATTCCATCTCCTGCAAGAAATGTCTGGGAATAAGTAAGGATACCACCATTTTCTTCCTGTTTCTGCTGATGCCAGAGAACGTAGCTGAAGTTCATCACTTGGGTAGCCAGATTTCCAAATCCCCCTGCTGCTTCTGTTTCCTGTCTGCGGTTTCTGCTGCTGAACTCCGCCGCTTTCTCTTCCATATAGGGATATAGCCCCACTGTGGTACCCGCAGCAATAAAAATCGTCAGTATCATGGCTATAATTCCCAGAATTTTCCAATTACGGCTTTTCTTTACAATATTTTCCCTTACGATATTTTCATTTGCAACATTTCTCTTTTCCAGATCATCACTGTTTTTCAAGTTTGTATCCAACGCCCCACACCACCTTTATATATTTTGGATCTTTTGGATCCACTTCGATTTTTTCCCGGAGGTTGCGTATATGTACCATGACAGTATCTGTATTGATCGCCCGTTCGTTCCAGACTCTTTCGTAAATTTCTTCTGCCGGAAAGACTCTTCCTGGATTGCGGATGAGAAGGAGAAGGATCTTAAATTCAATGGGAGTCACTTTTACGTTTTTGCCGTCTACAATGACTTCCACTGTCTCCTCATTTACTTCCAGTCCGCCCACCTGATGGATCTTTGGATTTTCCTTCTGTCCGGAATTTAGCCGGTCTAAGAAGCGGTGATATCTGCGCAGCTGGGAATTGACTCTTGCCATTAATTCCATAGGTGTAAATGGCTTTGTTACATAGTCATCCGCTCCTATGTTCAGTCCCAGGATCTTATCCACCTCTTCTGTCTTCGCTGAAAGGAAGATCACCGGAAAGTCGTATTTTTCCCGCAGCTTTGCAGTCATGGTGATACCATCCATTACCGGCATCATCACGTCTACGATTGCCAGGTCAATAGGTCTTTCTTCCAGGATCTTTAAACCTTCAAGACCGTTTTCTGCCTGAAATACCTGATACCCCTGGCTGCGCAGGAAAATTTCCACTCCCTGGCGTATTTCTTTGTCATCCTCTACTAAAAGGATACTGTCTCCGTTCATATACTCATTTCCTCCTTACGGTTTATATAGTAGCAATGAAATTGGAAGAGGCGCTTCATAAAAAATGAAAGTTTTTCTAAAGAATTATAACATAGGAAAGCTTCTCCCACCAGAGATAGAAAAAATACCAGTAAGAAAACCGGGTGGAGAAGTTCCCGCCGGCAGGCGGGAATGCCGTGCTGGAAAACCAGACGCAAAAAATCGGCAGATCTGCACAAAAAAGGACCACCCGGTGCAGTCACACAGGCCACACCAGAGCAGTCCTATTTTCATGTTTTCCAGATTTTTCCAAAATCCTGTTTTTAGAAACTCTTACAGGATATCCTGATGCATCAGATGCCTGATCCGCTCATCATTCAGGCCCTTAATAACCTCAACTGCCATGCGGACAGTGTTTTCCACATCTTCAATGGCACAGAAATTATAATGGCTGTGTACATAACGGCTTGGAATGCCAAGTACCAGGGTTGGTACGGCTTTTCCTGCAAGGCTGATCTTGCCTGCGTTAGTGCTGCCGCCTCTTCTTACTGTATCCTGGTAGGTAATGCCCATGGTATCGCCCAATTCATGTGCGTACTCTAAGAATGCAGGATTGGTGATATAGCTCTTGTCCATGCAGCGGATCTGTACGCCTTTATGCATGCCGCCCTGGGATTTTTCAGGGCTGTAGTAAAAGTCATCTGCTGGGGATCCTTCAAATACAATAGCCAGGTCTGGCTGGACCTGTGCAGAGGTAACGGTCGCACCTCTCATGCCAACCTCTTCCTGGGAGGCAAAAGCGCCTACTACCTCTACTGCCAGGTCATCTTTTACTGCCTGCAGTGCTCTTAAAGTGTGGATGATGCAGGCACAGCCCATGCGGTTGTCAAAAGCTTTGCCAAAACATAATCCATGTTCTTCGTCATATTCAAAGGCAACTTCCGGAGCAGCCGGATCACCAATATTGATACCGAAGCTTTCCATTGCCTCTTTTTTGCTGCATGCACCTACATCTAAGAACATTTCACGGATATCTAATGGGGCGCTTTTTTCTTTATCTGTCATAAAATGTACCGGGCGGGAGGTTATAATGCCTTTGACCAGCTTTCCGGCTCTGGTGCGTACCAGTAAGGTGTGTGCCGGGATACTTGGCAGATCCATTCCACCTAACATAATAAGGCTTAACAGACCATTTTCCATGATCCCCTGTACCATAAATCCGCACTCATCTGTATGGGCATCCAGCATAAGAACAGGCTTTCTGCCCTCTGCATTACCGCCGATCCTTGCGTAAACATTGTTCATGGCATCATTAGTTAGACTCATGCCTGTGCAGTGTTTTCTTACAGCTCTTACTACGTCTTCCTCAAATCCACTGGGGCCAAAAGCATTGATCAGATCCCTTAATACATTCATATCAATCATGTTCATATGTTCCTCTTACTAAAAGAGTTCCTCCTTCCATCATCTTACGGCCGCCTGCAATAACGGTATCCAATGTTAAGTCATCTTTGATCAGCAGGATATCTGCGTCAGCGCCTGCCATGATATGGCCTTTTTTCTTCTCGATCTCCAGTGCTTTTGCAACATTGGAAGTAAAATAGGTCAGTGCCTCAGCAAAGTCAAACCCACCTCTGGTGACTAAAGAACACATCTGTGCATACATATTTCCCACATCGGTAACACCGATCTCTTTTAACATGCCTGCTTCATCATAGCTGGACCAGCTTCCCTGACCGTCAGAACTGAAGGTAATGTGATCCATAGGAACATCTGCTGCCTTTGCCTCTTCAAGAAGTGCAGGCATTGGATCATGTCCGATGACTGGCTCGCCATTTACAAAGTCTTCACAGGTAATATCAATATAACCGCCCATTTTTGCCAGTTTCAGTCCATCCAGATACAGTTCATGATTGCGGCTCATATGAGTAGGCTGAAAGGTCTTTACCGGAATATCAGTCTCGGCCAGTGCCTCAAATACAGGCCCTAATTTCTTCTTTCCACTTCCCATATGTAAAACGATAAATCCAGGCTTTCCGCCGATCATGCCTGCAGTACGTACATCACTTCCTAAACGGATCAGCTCATCTACAGAGATATTTGGTGCCCTGTGGTCAGAAAGAGCCAGTTTCAAGCCCATGATTTCGTCTACAAAGGCAATATCCTTCTTTACGCTTCCTGTTAAGGTCACCGGCGGATAGCCGTAGGCACCGCAGAGAGCATAAGCAGTAATGCCTTCTTCCTTTAATGCCTTTACCTTCGCTAACAGGTTTTCCACACTGCGGGACATATCATCTGTTCCAAGAAGTCCTAAAACAGTAGTGATACCAGCTTTTAAAATAGAAGAAAGCTCAACCTGGGGAGTTCTTGTATGGAAGCTTCCTTCTCCGCCACCGCCTGTTACATGAACATGACGGTCGATCAGACCTGGTGTTAAGCGCATTCCTTTTGCATCGATGACTTCACAGCCAGTACCTCCTTCCAGGTTATCTCCTACTGCCTCGATCTTTCCTCCGCACACTAAAACATCTTTGATTCCAAGGTGTTCCGGTGCGTATACATCAGCTTGTTTCAATAATATCATGGTTATATTTCTCCTAAATATATTATGATGTACTCTCGGAATCTTTCCTGCACCTGCTTTTGCGGTCGATTTTCCGCCAGCCGCACCCGAATTTTATCAACGTACGCACCGCGTACGCCTCAAAAATTTGGGCACAACTGACAAAAAATCTTCTCGCAAAATCAAGTACAAAAAGATTCTGAGAGTACATATTATGAATTTCCCAGACGCAGTTGCATCCGGACCGGATATCCATATTTACTTCTCTTTGTAGAAATCCGGTACAACTTTTTCATGGTACTCAGCTGCTGCCTGACGGAGACTTTCGTTAAGCAGCAGATCCAGTCCGGTCATTGCCAGCCCTTTTGCACCTTTAATGCAGATCTCATCTGCCCCCGGTTCCGCAGCAGCTTTGGCATACTGGCTGGAATGGGCCGGGATCTCTTCATCTGTAATAGACAGATAATCATGGATCGCCGGGATCTTAATGGACACATTTCCAATGTCAGAAGAACCAAAGAGCAGTTTCGGATCAGGCAGACGCATGCCAACGCCTACGCGGGCCATATTTTCCTTAAAATCTTCACAGATCGGCAGACATGGATAACGCTCTGCATAGATCGGTTCTGACTGGATCTGTACCTTTGCACCTGTAAGGCTTTCCGCCCGCTTTGCACAGCTGATGATCATATTCTGAAGCTCATCAACTCGCTTCATCGTTGCTGCACGGATACAGAACTCAGATTTTGAAAATCCCGGTATTATATTGGAGGCAGTTCCGCCCTCTAAAATAACCCCGTTTACATTGTCCTCTGTTTCAAATAACGGGCGCAGCATATCGATCTGGTTAAACACGCTGATAGCTGCTGTCAGGGCATTGATGCCGGTTGCCGGTGCAGAGGAATGGGCAGACTGTCCTGTAAAGGAAATGGTAAGACTTCCGGAAGCTCTTCCGTTCCGGTTAATATAGTTCCTGCTTTCACCGCCACAGGTGGGATGGATCATCAGTGCAAAATCCACTCCATCAAAGCCGCCCCGTTCCAGCATAATAGCCTTTCCGGCACCGCCTTCTTCTGCAGGAGTTCCAATGATCCAAACTTCTCCTGCAATTCCCATTTCCACAAATATTTTCGCTAAAGAAGCAAATGCACCGGAAGCACAGGTGGCGATCACATTATGGCCGCAGCCATGTCCTACGCCTCTTAAAGCATCATATTCTGCTAAAAAAGCCACTACCGGGCCTTTTCCTGTTCCTTTTTTCACTGCCTTAAAGGATGTTGGAAGGTCACAGTAGCCTCTTTCTGTTTCAAATCCCTGTTTTTCCAGGAAATCACATATCTTGGCAGCTGATTTAAACTCCTGAAAACCGATCTCCGGCTCATCATGGATGTTATGGGAAAGCTGGATCAGCTGCGGTCTTAACCGCTCTGTCTCCTCACATATCTTTTTCTTCCATTCATCCACAGATATTCCTTTTATTTCTGTCATGATCCACACCTCCAAAAAATAAAATGATGTAAGTGTCAAAAGTATAAATTGCGTTTGTGCTCGCACAAATAAGCAATTTATACTTATTGACACGCCGAACACCGAAAACGAAATAAAATGGTGTGAATACGCCATTTTATGGGAGTTTGAGGTGTTCGAGGATTGCGGGAATTGCATAGCAATGGAGCAATCCGGTTACATCAGTGAGTGGCAAAATTTACTTTTGACACTCACATCATAAAATGTGTATACAAAAAGCTGCAGACGTATCCAAATGGCGCCTGCAGCCTTACTTAATTACAGCTTAAAGCAGATGACAAGCAGCCATATGTCCTGGTTCTACTTCACGCAGCATCGGCTTTTCCTGACGGCAGCGGTCGGTAGCATATGGGCATCGGTCGCTGAAATAACAGCCCTTTGGAAGGTTTACAGGACTTGGGATCTCTCCCTTTGCATCAATTCCCTGAACCAGCGGCTTTTCGCCTACAGTAGGAACTGCTGCAAACAGCACCTTGGTATACGGATGTACCGGATTGGTGAAAAGGGTGTGTTTATCTCCCATTTCCACAATACTTCCCAGATACATAACGCCCAGTCTGTCACTGATGTGACGTACAACTGATAAGTCATGTGCAATAAACAGATAAGAGAAATTAAATTCATCTTTCAGATCCATTAACAGATTTAAGATCTGGGCCTGAATGGATACGTCCAGAGCGGATACCGGCTCATCGGCAATGATGAACTCTGGATTTACAGCTAAGGCTCTTGCAATACCAATACGCTGTCTCTGTCCGCCGGAGAACTGATGAGGGTATCTTCCAGCCTGCTCCGGTCTTAAACCAACACGGGCTAAAATACTCATGCAGCGTTCTCTTGCTTCTTCTTTGGTCTTTGCAATGCCATGGAACAGAAGGGGTTCCATAATGATGTCAGCAACTCTCTGTCTCGGATTTAAGGATGCATAAGGATCCTGGAAGATCATCTGCATGCTCTTGCGGTAAGGAAGAAGCTCATTTGGTCCTAAGTGGCTGATATCTTTTCCTTTATAGAGTACCTGTCCGGAGGTTGGCTCCAGGAGGCGGATAACGGTTCTTGCTGTAGTAGATTTACCGCAGCCGCTTTCTCCTACCAGACTGAAAACTTCCCCTTTTTTAATCTCAAAGCTTACATCATTTACAGCGTGAACTACTTTATCTTCTTTTACAAGCTTTCCCTTTTCAAAACGAAGGGACTGCAGGAGGCCTTTTGTAAGGTGGAACTCCTGACATACATTTTTTACTTCAATGAGAGTCTTGGATGTTTCCATTTATGCTTCCTCCTGTTCTTTTTTCTTTAACAGTGGGAAGTGACATGCAGCCATATGGCCCGGTCCCACTTCCTGCATCTGCGGCTTTTCATGGCGGCATATCTCCTGGCAGTATTTACATCTTGGTGCAAAATAACAGCCTTCCGGCAGCTCAAACATATTTGGAACCATACCAGGAATATAGTCCAGACGGTCTCTGTCCTCATACAGCTTTGGAATGGAATTTAAAAGTCCCTCTGTGTATGGATGTGCATTATGATAAATAATATCCTCTGTTTTTCCGGTCTCTACCAGTTTTCCACAGTACATAACATTGATCTTGTCAACCATCTGGGATACAACTGCCAGGTCATGAGTGATCAGCATCAGAGAGGTATTATGCTCCTTCACCAGCTTTTTCATCAGCTTTAATATCTGTTCCTGAATGGTAACATCCAGGGCAGTAGTAGGCTCATCTGCGATCAGCAGCTTCGGATTAGTAGCCAGCGCAATGGCAATGATAACACGCTGGCGCATACCACCGGAAAACTGGTTTGGATATTCTTTTAAGCGTTCTTCCGGATTTGGGATGCCTACTGCATGGAGCAGCTCAATACAGCGCTCTCTTCTCTGTGCCTTGTTCATCTGTGGCTCATGAAGGATCAGCACTTCTTCCATCTGTCTCTGGATGGTATAAAGAGGATTTAAAGATGTCATAGGATCCTGGAATACCATGGAAATGTCTTTTCCACGGATCTTTGACATATCTCTTTCACTGATCTTTGCCAGGTCTTTTCCATCAAACATGATATGGTCTGCATCTACCACACCCGGATCTTCTACCAGCTTTAAGATAGAGAAACTGGTAACAGACTTTCCACTTCCGGACTCACCTACGATACCTAAGATCTCACCTTCTTTTAAGCTGAAGCTTACATTATCTACTGCTTTTACCACGCCCTTGAAGGTGTGGAAATATGTTTTTAATCCCTGTACGTCTAATAATACTTTATCTTCCATACCGCACCTCCTATTTCAGATTCGGGTTCAGCTCATCTCTTAAGAAGTCACCTAAAAGATTGATACCGAATACGATCAGCATGATATACAGACCTGGGAACACAGATGCCCACCACAGACCTGAGAACAATACATCAAAACCAGTTTTTACAAGCAGTCCCAAAGAAGGCTGTGTGATCGGCACACCAACACCTAAAAAGCTTAAGGTTGCCTCTGTCAGGATAAAACTTCCGATCTGGATGGTTGCTAAAACGATAATGGAATTGATAACGTTTGGAAGTACATGTTTTATAATGATAATGCGGTTTGGAAGACCGATGGTACGTGCTGCTTCCACATATTCCATTTTTTTAACGGAAAGTGTTTCACCGCGGACTGTTCTTGCATAAGTTACCCAGCCTACCATAGTCAGGGCGATGAGCAGTTTTCCCACGCCCCGTCCAAATACGGACATGATGAATAATGCGATCAGCATGGATGGGAAAGACAGCTGTACATCTGCAATACGCATGATAACAGCATCTACTTTGCCGCCAAAATATCCTGCTAACAGTCCCAGTGTAGTGCCAATGGCACAGGAACAGATCATACCTACCAGACCGATCATAATGGAACTTGCGCTACCATAGATAATGGCACTTAAAATATCACGGCCCTGTTCATCACTTCCCAGAAAAAATCCGGCTTTTCCGCCGTCTAACCATACAGGTGGAAGATAAGAATCTGCCAGACTGATGGCAGTCAGGTCGTATGGGTTCTGCGGAGCCAGGAAACGTCCAAATACTGCAACCAGGATTGCAACTACCACCAGGATACTTCCGATGATGGCTGGAATATTGTGTTTATAGTGATAGAAAAACTCAGACTTTAAAAAGTTTTTCCACCATCCTGTTTTTTCAATGGTTACTTTCTCTTCCATGTTCATCACCTCAATTCAATTCTAGGATCAATGAGTGTATATAAAATATCAACAATAAAGTTCAGCACCACAAACATGCAGGCTGCTGCCATCAGATAAGCCACGATAATAGGTCTGTCTGATTTATTAATAGCATCAATAAGCAGCTTGCCCATGCCAGGCCATGCAAAAATGGTCTCTGTAATGGTGGTGAACGCGATCATATTTCCCAGATCCATACCGAAAATAGTAACAACCGGGATCAGCGCATTCTTTAAAGCATGTCCAAAAAGAATGGACTTGGCAGGAACACCTTTTGCTCTTGCAAACTTAATATAATCCTGACGCATATTTTCCAGGATACCGGAACGGGTCAGTCGAAGCATGGTAGCCACATTGGTCAGAGCCAGTGTTATTGCCGGAAGAATGACATAACGGATACCTCCGGGAGCAAAAATGCTTAAAGCTACATTTCCCACCATTACCGTATTTCCACGGCCGGAAGCCGGAAGCAGTCTTAAAACAACTGCAAAAATGTAGATCATCATCATGCCGACCCAGAAGGAAGGAAGAGAAATACCTAAAATAGAACCGGACATAATAAGCTTGCTGCTGGCTCTCTTAGGATAAGCACCTGCATATACACCTAAAGGAATGGCAATACACAGTACAAGACAGGCTGCAACAGCAACTAATTCAAGAGTCGCAGGCATACGTTCAAAGATCAGATCCATAGCAGGTTTTCCATATATATAAGATTTACCAAAATTGCCATGAAGCACATCTCTGATAAAAATACCATACTGAACGGGAAGGGGCTTATCAAGTCCCAATCTGGTTCTTGCGGATTCGATCTGTTCAAGGGTTGCATTTTCCGGTACCAGCATATCAACCGGGTCACCGATAAAGTTGGTCAGCAGAAATACGAGAAGAGATACTATAAAAAGTACCACGATCATCTGCACAAACCGTTTTACAACATACTTTATCATAAAATCTTACCTCCTGTTATCATCAGAGTATCTAATATTCCTTTTATCCTCATCTTCACCTGCCTTTGCGGCTGGTTTGGATCATCACCGTCAGCTGCACACGCAGGTACAGAGAGGATGTTGGGGCTCCGGCGGATCCCGGGAGCATATTTTAATGAAAAGGAGCCGTTTAATTTTACACGGCCCCTTTACTTTGTTACCTAACGTTT